>JAABUU010000140.1_pt1 | contig 175627 bp, 187 predicted proteins | sample 5559301 | NCBI WGS metagenome assembly JAABUU01 (sample SAMN10711884, study PRJNA513360) | rock metagenome | isolation source: Antarctica rocks | place: Antarctica: Victoria Land, Richard Nunatak white
CGCTAACTAAAACTATTTATATTAGTGCCATTTTTAGCACGCTAAACCCGATACTATCTGTTGCTAACCTTTCTAGGTTAGAGTGCGCAGAAACCCCGTTTGCGCGGGAACCCCGTTTATACGAGTATATAAGCAATTTCACGAGCCTGGCGACCATTGAGTCGTCCCCTTAGGGAGCCTCAACACCTAGCATAACATCAACTTCAACACCTAGTTCGACACCTGGTCACGTAGTAACGTGAGTTAGCATCGTGACAAAAACTAAATACTAACTCAAGAGTACAGCATAAAATAATAAACATACATTTTGTTAATTTTTTTCAGCTGTGTACATTCTCAATCTTTTTGAAAGTCTTTGTTTAGCTTCGCCTTGTTCTCATTCATCTATTCATGAGTCATCAGTTCTGAATAAGAGCTTTTAAGCAGAGATAAGAGCTTACAGTTGGTGGGGGGTTGGAAAAGTTAAGTCAGGGCCGGAACATTTTTTTTTGATGTTGACCTCGACTCAACTTTCTGCACATGCTAACCATGAGTTCAAAATTATTCCAATCTCGACTCAGCTTTCTGCATATGCTAATCATGAGCTCAAGAATTAATATTATTTAGCTAAAGTAGCTATAAGACAAACAGCTTGAGCGAAGTATTGAAGTCGTGCATATGCACAGCTTGAGCGAAACATCACATATATCATGAATCTACTTTGCAGCAAGACGAGCGAAGATTCTTCTGCATATGCTTAGCATATGCACAAAACATGCAAAATCATGAACTCAACTTCTCATTAACAAGCTATCGCTTACATTATTCTCGTCAGATCTTTCTCATGCATTTTCTTCTTCATTCTCATCATTCTGCTTGTGATTTGCACTATCACTTTTCTCATCGTCTTCAACATTTGCGTTGAGAGAATCTTGAGCGAGCTGAGTTTCTTCTTAGTATATGCGCGACATATGCGAAGTGCGACACTCAAATCATTTAGTCAACTCGTTATCTCATTCGATGTTTCTTTATGCTCAGTTGATGCTGCGCATATGCTCAGTCAAGGCTTTGATAACCAACTGTGAATTTTTTTGTGATCTCGCTTAATGCTCTTGACATATGCTTCGCATAGGGCCCGAAACTTTTCCAACCCGACGTCAAGTCTTGAATGTGCGAGGCATATGCCAATTTTAAAGTTCAACCCGACGCCAAGAATTTTTTCCGACCCCGGCTCAACTTTTCCAACCCCCCGACCAGCTGTACCCCCAGAGATAAACATCAGGCATTTTTGATGTAATTTTCCCCCACTTGTAGGTAGAATAAGTATATAATCATGCAAATTCAGGCAACAATTTAGACGAGAAGGATTTAGTCTGCGCAATGTTTTATGTGGCAGCACCTGGATAGGCTGGCTTTATTCTTGTGTCGCACAGCATATACTGCATGTATCCACATTATAAATATGCCTCAACAACAGTTGTTCGTTTCAGCCTTCCGTATCCCACAGGGGAACACTGCGCGCGATAGGATCATCGCAGTCTGTCTTGGTCTTGTGTACTCATAAGAAGTGTCTCCGGCTATTTGAACACATCACCTTCATTGTGAGATTTGGTCCAACAGCTCGTAGTGGGGCTGCGAATATGTTCTTACTTCCACTGCTCGATTGGCTCGACCAACGCCTTCATGTAGTACTCAAGGTCTTCATCTTTGCAGGCGGACTTCTACTTCTTTGGCGCTTGTGGACCTTTACTATTCGCCCAGCATTGAGACCAGATGAGCCAAAAGAACTACCTTACTGGGTGCCCTGTAAGTCGAAGTGACATTACATCTTATCTCCGCCCATTTGTTCTAACCTCCACTTGCAGTTCTAGGTATATTCCCTCAATTCAGAGGAAGCAACTCCCCAATATCAATCTAAATAATGACTTTCGGATTCAGGGCACGCAGTAGCTTTCTTTACCGATTCAGAAGCAACGTTTGCAAACGGACGGTAAAGCACTCTCGATAGCACATTTTCGGGAACCATTAGTCAAGTACTGATCCGTTTCAACAGCAAATATTTCCAGAACACACGGGAGCCATTTGCTATCACTGTTGCCGGTCAAACGCTGTATATCGTGACTTCACCTGGAGATATGTCAGAGGTTTACAAGAACACCTCAACCCTATCGTTTCATGGCTTTATCCGGGACTTATATGCCGCAATGGACGTATCACCTATAGGAATCCGGAAAATGTGGGAGACTGTCAAAAGAGGCTCAGGTGTATCTGATAACCGGCAACTCCACTTGGGCGAGGGTATTCACAGGGAACAGCTACACCATGGAGAACATCTGGAAGTAATGACCGCAGCATATATAAAGCAGATTGAGCTCTCTATGTCTACAAACGAAAGGCCTGTGGTATCGCTCCGGCACTGGTGTGCGGAAGTCCTCGGGACTGCAGCCCTCGTGGCCTGGTTTGGCGAGAATATCATGGACATCGAACCAAGGCTTCTAGAGTATTTCGCTGTATTCGATACCGACAGTTGGATGCTGACATACAAGTATCCTCGTTTCCTTGGAAAAGAGATGCATGCTGCTAAAGACGTTCAGCGAGAAGCATTCATGAAATACTTCAAGCTACGACCAGAAGAAAGAAAAGATGCAGGTTATTACATCAGGACCGTGGAAGCGAAGCAAAGAAAAGCCGGCATGACCGATTGGGATATCGCCACTACCGCTCAAATGTTTTTCTGGGGGTAGGCACTTCCATCTTAACTACCCGAATGAGCTGATGAATGTCCTTAGTGCAAACGCCAACCCCACAAAGGTTGCCTTTTGGCTCCTTGCGTACATTCTCTTCAGCCCCAACCTCATGGATATTATCCGAAAAGAGATCTCGCCCAGTATTCGGAAAGGTAAGATGGAAAACTTGAATCATCTTCTTGATCAGTGTTCTGTCCTCAATTCGGCCTTCGACGAGGTCCTTCGTCTTACCAGTGCCGCTTCATCTGCTCGCAATGTCGATTCTCCTACCATCGTAGGCTATAAGACTCTTCGAGCTGGAGCTAAGTTGCTTTTACCCTACCGCCAACTACATCTTGACGAAGACACGTATGGCTCCGATGTTCTACAGTTTGATGCAGAAAGATTCTCCAAAAACAAAACCTTGAGTCGTAGCTCGAGTTTCAAGCCTTGGGGAGGCGGCATTACACTTTGCTCCGGACGCTTCCTTGCGAGACGTCAAGTTCTAACCTTTGCAGCGCTCGCGTTGCATCAATTCGATCCCGCGCTGGAAAATCCAAAACAGGCGTTTCCTCGGCTGGACGAGAAGAAAGCGACTCTAGGAGTGATGGACCCGATGGTGGGTGACGATGTTCTTGTGTCTCTCAAGCCTCGGATACATTGAGAACTGGGGGGTGGGGGTCTATTGCAATGGGTCAAGAATTTCTCTGGATTTTGTTTGTTAGTCTAAGGTGACAATGTCGAGAGAACGCGGTAAGAGAAGCATGTGGCCTGTGAATCTATGTTAACACGGCTCCACCTTCTCCGAACCTTTATGGAAATGCTCGGGCACCTTTTCATCTAATAAAACACGATGTTATCTGGAGGGTATTAATTTGTTATAATACATCCGTTATCTAAACATTGACCAATTCTCTTCAAACTGTTAGCCTTCGCAGTACTCTCATGATTTAGGTTACTCTCGGCCATTGCAAAGATAGCGAAAACCTGATGGCGCGTGGTACTATATAAAGTTTCCCAATCTCCAAGTCGCATTTTCGGTGTTGAATTTGATTTCCGCCTCTCAGAGGCCAATGCTCGGCTTATAAGCACACCTTTAGAATTTCAAGCCCTGTTGGTGGCGTTAAAGGTTGGTGAAAAGAGCAGCAAGCGCACCAACGAAATAGACAGATTTTTCCTCCCTACATAATCTGATTTTATTCTTGATAACTTATAGAGTTCTTTTCAGCTAATCAATCCTACAGGATCGTTCTACATCTCAAAGACCGGAAAGAACATCGTCCGTATCATCCTAGTAATTGATAAAGATAAATCAAAGCTTTTTAAAAGACAAAGTACCAAAGCCCACTACACTAATCTCACTTCCTCCCGATGCAGAAATCTTGTTCGGTCGCACTCCTATGATCAAGCCATGAAGGTTGGTCTATAGATTAGTCTTCCCATGCGTCTCGGTGCGTTCTTTCTCCTCCAGCCTGCGATTGGCATGCAAAAGCTAACTTGTCACTCGTCTGTAGGAATTTACCTTCTCCTTGTGCAGATGACCCTAGAATACCGGTCTCGAGGTGAATCTCGCTCGAGGGCCGAGAAACGATACGGCCAAAGCTTTTCGCGATAGATCTCTTCGAGGCCTTATCGCGAAGTTTCTGGAGCGAAGACGAGTAGGGTACCTTCACGGGATGACGCCGGAAGAATGTGGCTAGATGGGGCACACAGCCACAAATAATACCAACATTCATCTCAATCACACTGATGATGTTAGAGGTGGGCCATTACTTAGGGGTTGCGGAGGTGACCGACCTCGTAATGCACACCAGCGCCAACCACCAAGTAACATCCTGGCTTCGAGCTGTGCGAACACGGAAATACAAGCCCACGAAGCTGGCTATACAAGCTCTACTTTTGCGTCAATACAGGTTCTATTGCATCATGCATAGGTGGTAGAACTTACAGAAACCCCGTGGCAAATATCGCGCAGACTCCGATTTTTTTTCTCAACGGCATTTGCAGGCGCCAAATGGCCGGCATCGGTAAGATAAGTAAGTACAAATCGCTGACGACTCCCCAAGGACCCTGAAGCCAGCTGAATATCTGGGTGTCTCTACACAGTGGGGTGAAAGTCGACTCCTGCCAAGTCTGTCCATGCTTGGGGGCGCACATTATAGCCTGGGCAATGGAACATGAAACATAGAAAGCAACATTGATCCATATACCAAAGTGTATGAGGTATCGGGTCCACCGATCTGGAGAGAAGATGCGCAGGTAGAGCAGAAACAGAGCCAGTTTGGTCAAGCATATGACGAATCCGAAACACATTTCGTAAACGAGAATTTGTTTCTAGAGATCTCGAGGTATCAGTGAATTCGATCTCGAGCCGAGATCCAGAAGTGCTATCATACCGCCAGAATATCCGGAGTAAACGCAACCACAGGAACATCCCACATGTGGCGGCCGGTCACTTTTAGTGCTTTTCTCTTGTTAGCTTTCGCCGGTGTCGTTGAGAGTCGACGGGTACCCACAAGACAACATTGTTGAGCTATAGGCCACGGTGCCCACCTATCATAGGCATAAGTATCAAGACATGAAGTGCAATGGACATGCACTGACTGTTGCAAAGAAACAGGCGACTGTCCTTCGTTAACAGGTTGACAAGCGTTGGGACTTGGAGACTTACCATCGTCGTACCAAAAGGAGTGAGCAAGCCAGATTTTGGAGTAAAGTCGAAGAATAGCGATGGGTAACATCAAAGTCAAGAATAAAACATCGATGGTGATAACGATTGTCGACAACGTGGGAGGATCAGTAAAATTTGAAGTGATCCCAAGTGGAGGGGCTAAGGCAGGAGTATTGGCCAATACTGCGTTATCCATCGCCAATGTTTTCGATTGAATGAAATTCAGGTTTACGTAGATTTCATCGATAATCAATGTAAGAGGATGGTACACGATTAAAGAATGGTTTACTGAATAGAACGAGGTTAAGACCATAAATACAAGCCAGATCCTCCTAGCTTGACTTTGTTCCCAGAGCTGAACCACCATAAGGATCTGCTTGGAAGAGAACAATAGGAGCGCCAAAGAGCCTGGGAAACTTCGCCCCACACAGACAGGTGCCTATCATACATTCCGGTCACTGCTGCATGCAATAAGGCTACAGAACATTTGACGGTGTAGCATATTGAGCTGCCTTGAAATGAGACGGTCTGAAACGGAACGATTCAAGTCACTATGTTGAGCCAAGGTGCCAGTTAGCGAGATTCCAGTTGTTTTACCAATCGCTCAATTCCTGCAGGTTGCTGCCTGATCTCCCGCCGCGAAAGCACATCAAGACAGAGATTTCGAATTCCTGCGAAGGAACGTACATATGTCTTGCAGTAGCTGCTTATGTACTGATAGCCAAATCCTACACCGGAGAGATCGACAGTACCTATGTTTCCAGACGAGCTAGATTTTGGGGGGGAAGTCTTGAAGAGCCTCAATTCTTGGCTGCGAAACTCGGTAGCAGGATAAATCGACACCTCTAAAGCATGCTATTGCCATTCGTGTTCAAAAATCATACAGAACAAGACACGATAATGGTTTGCCTCAGATGCACTGATTAGTCTGCGCCTTCCAAGCCCCCTCTGTGTAAACTCTGCAAATATTCTTGCCAAAATTATTAAAAAGAAGGAGAAAGATGATCTGGAATAAGCGGACGCTGTTGCTGAAGGTAATCATCAATCTCGAACCAATATATCGACCGTAGTCTTCTTCTTTCCTATAGCTAAATACCTTACTAAAATTGGAATTGACCAGCCTGAGGTCCTAGAATTCGCTCGCGAATTCTTTCCATGATCGTGTTACGTTTTTGGCTCTTCTGATACGGGTTTTCCGAAAATGTCGCCTTAAAGACTTTGGACAGTAAGCGTCGAGATAACAGTTTGGAAGAGTAAAGAGACATTTGGAAACCCACTTGATAGCGTGTCTGGGCTAGATTCTAACGTGACTGAAATTTCCTCGAATGAACAAGCGGTTCAGTGATAGAGCATATCTAGCAAGCTCTTAGTGTGTTATACATCAAATTTTGGTGCTAAAATGAGGCACTTGAAGGGTATGAGAAGCGCAGAGGCTCTTACCATTAACATACTGAGGCTGGGAGCCTGCCACTTTCAGGATAACTCGTCCGTAAGTTCGAAGTTTTAGCAGTATTGGAACGACAATTACGAGAGAGAAAACAGTGTAGAGTATGTTGTTGTTATTGCAAAACAAGCCAACAAAAGTGAAAGCAGGCATTAATCTCTCCATGAAGTCCGGAGAAGCGACTGTAAAATTTGAAGAACTTATCTCTCAGTTGTAGAATATAAATGTGTTAAAGGTTAGTGGGAAATCGAGAATACCATACTACGGTAAGAGCTGGGGCTTCATGTGAGTGATCGATGTAAACCTTCAGCGAGCCTCAGCTGGGCAAAATGACGAAAGTGCCATACTGAGCCTCATGGACACATATCAGTGGAGTTGGAGATGCTGAGCATGAGACTGCGTCAAACTCTAAGCGGGTGTATAGCTTACGACGGTGATAGGCCCGCGACTATGGTTCTCGGATAGCCTCACCCAATACACAATGCAATAATGGGCCAAGTTGAGACATTGAGGATCACCATGCATCAAGCATCAAAAGACAACAGAGAAATGCTGCCTGATTGTGCCGTCTTTTGTGCTACACTTTGAACTTTATGGTGGCGCAGCTCCCAGCAGGTGACACGTCCGGCCATGGTTCAATCAACTATTCTCAAACCAGATGCATGTGAAAACTGCCGTTTTGCAGGCGAAGCCAATCATATAACATGGATCTGCCGGACTGTCTACACTGATTCGATGTGCGTAATCCCCGCGGCGCAGAATACAATATGCCTGACCCCATCGATGCCTGGTTGTCATTTGATACAGTTGCCCAGGCGTGAAAAAACGTGGTGGATCTTTCATGAATTTGGAACTGTATCAAGATGTAAAGAAAGTGTCATAAAAGTGTATTTCTTCGGTACTTGGACAAAGAAGACGAAAGTTATTGCTCTTGAATGTAATCTATTTTTATCTATTGAGAATTTCTATTAACGTTCCGTACAGGGGTAAGAGTATATCTTAATAACTACTTCCTAGCTACACATGATACCAGCTTCTCCATTGGACAACCTTACAACATATTGGACAATACACTTGGTAGATATTCTTAATTTTGTCCTATCTAAATCTACTGTCCCCGTTTTAAAAGGCAAGTCTCGGAGAACATCGCGGTTTACAAAAGTAAGAAAACTCTTGAGACTCTGTTCAGGTTGCTCTAGCTTTGAGGTTGACCGTGATGTCATCTCCCTTTACAGCGTTCATGACTCCCAGACCGAACTTCTTCTTATCAACTCTTGGAAACATTGGGCATGAACCTCCTGCCTTTGGGTCAGAAACACTGATGTCGAAGCGAGATATTGCCAGCGCTACAAAGGTGAGGATCTCTCTTCGTGCGAGGAAGCGGCCTGGACAATAGGTGCTACCGGCTCCAAAAGGCTTGAAGCTCGGGCTCTGGCTGAGGTTCTTAATTTTCAAGAACCGTTCGGCATCGAATTCTTTGGCATTTTCTCCAAAAACTTTATCGTCAAGATGAAGCTGACGATAGGGGATAAGGATGTTTGTTCCTTTCGGAAGGATTTTGTCCCTCAATTCGGTATCGGATAAAACGGTTCGGACCGTGCTTGCAGAGCTGTGGAGTCGTAAAACTTCATGGTAGACTGCTTCCAATTGCGGCAATCGCTCCAGGCGAAGCTCTAGACCAGCAGTTGCCTCAGAAACAGCAGGAGAAATCTCAGCACGGAGCGTTGTAAGAAGATTTGGGTCGTATAGGATATATGCCATCATCCAAAAGCATACCTTATATGCATTGGCATTGATCCTGGGCAATGGTCTTCATCAGTATATGCTGAGAACCATAAGACAACCCGAAAAGAGAATCCCTGTTGGTGAGCTATGACGAGGGGGAATGATATGATGCAAAACAGTTGTGGGCGATTGCAATATAAAGAGAAGGGTAAAGCTTACACCCAATATACTGGCATCACCAATGCTGCAATGTCTTTGTCTACTATACCAAGTCCTCTCATCTCAATCTCAAAATTCCGGATGAGGGAAGCCTCTCCTGATCTTTCCGATTTAGGGAGCTTAAAGTAGATCGTCAGTGCGTCGATTATTTTGTCCTTGGCTGAGTACATCTCTCGTGACAAGATGTACGGATATCCATAGTTGAGTTTCCAACTATTATCGTCGAAGATGAAGAAACTCCGGAACAAATTTGGCTCGATCAGCTGGAGACGTTCGCCAAAGAACGATTTAGTAGCGGCATTCAGAAGAACCTCACGACACCATCCAAGCAGAGAAACTGTTTTTTCACCCGGCATGGAAATCAAAACAGGCTCCCCATCAAGGTGTTCCCAGGTAAGAGATTTATGAATATTCTTCATGAATACAGCCTGCAGACAGTCGAGGTCCTTTCCAGGTAGTAATTGTCGCCTGCAGAGATGTTCTCCAAGCTGGTGGGTAACGTTGGGTAGGGAATTTGAGTTCTCGGTGGGAAAAACGCTGTCTTTTTTCAGATCTGGGACCCAGATATTGACAGCATGGGACGAAGCACCGAGTTTCGTGAGCATATCTCGGATGAATCCGTCGAAGGTGAGCGTTGCAGTGCCCTTATGTGTTCTCGAGATATCATAAGGTGAGGTCATAAGGTATAGCTTTTGACCACCAAGGGTTATCTTGTATGTTTCCCTGGTGTCTCCAAAGTACTTCCTGTGATGAACGTTTCAGTGTTTTTACATACTAAAATTTACACGAGCATCGTTCCGGGCCAAGGTCCCTAATAGGGAGGAGAGAGAATTCTACCTTCCGTAAGCAAGCGTATCCTCATAGTTGTTAAAAAAGCTCGCGGCGTGACCTTGTGGCTTTCATTTAGCTGATTCACAAAAGAGTTGGTTGATGATATACCTAAGACTAAGCGATAGTGTCAACAAGAGTCTAAGTTTCTCTCTCTATATAGAACTAAGATTCGTGGTGTACTTACTCGGTATCCAGTACGGAATTTCCTTTGGCTCTTGTGGGTACAATTTGGGCTTGAAAAGGAAGGTCCAGAACCCCCAACCGAAATAAAGTACACCCAAACATAAAGCAGGAATAGTAGCAGATGGTAGCGAATTATGAATTCCATTCAGAGCAATCTTATCACTAAACTGGAACTCCTGAAATGCTTCTGAAAGCATGATTGTAAGGGTATTGCTCGTTTGTGAATACGACAGATATTAGAAGAAATTAGTCGGCCAATCTTGTGCTTTGTTATAAAGGAAACAGTTGCCTGCCAGTTTTCAAAACAACCCTCCCACAGAATGAGGCACATACACTCAACTGGCACAGCACAGTTTCCGTACACATTGTCGCGGATAGTTCGACTATGCCGGGGAGCCTACGCACAGGAATATGAAACCGCCCACAGGGATAATGATCCCTGTCACCTATGAATCATATGATATCTCTGACATTGGCCCAGAACAGCCTCTCAAATTTTGCCACATGCAACTGCTGAACTTGACTGCTCGCCCATCCCTGCTGGGTGTGTAGGTTGTTTCGTAAAGAAAAGGCTGTGTAACAAGGCAGAAAGCCTGAATGAAGATGACTGCGTGGAAACTCTCTTCTCGTAACAAAACAGTGCTTACAATCTTTACAAAACCATTCGGGAATAGATCAAAAGGTATAGATACTCAAAATACCGTAGGTAATTGAACACTAAAACCATGGTGTTCAACTTCTTTCAATCAAATACATTTTCTACCCAGTTATGAAAGCCCTTCGTCATCAGCACGGTGGTGGAGATCAAAATAAAGCCGTTTCTGTCGTTGGGAAAGATTGATTGATTGATTGATTCATTCATACACGGATTCAGAAGCCTAAGGCCATCTACTGTAAATAAAGCCTTACCGCAGAAATTCCCCCCAGCCCACCACACCAGATATTCTACTGAATTTCAGGGGAATCAACATAATATCACACCTACTAAGACCAAAGTTCAGGGGGCAGTTGAAAATTCTGCGATCGCAGGAACATACCCCTATTATCAAAACAACATATCCCAAACATTTAACATATTCAAAGCACAAGAACATCAAATGCTCCGCTACTACAAACAAACCTCTCCACAACGACCCTAACCCCGATCCCAAAGAGGAGGAAAACGAGGGACCGACCGGAAGAACATACTCAAAATCATAAAAAAAAAAAAGAATCATAAAGGCGAAGGAAGAGCTTTTTGAACATGAAAGCAATCAGAACATGAAAACCAGTCTCCTCGAGTGCTCTGACGCAAAACGGTCAAAAAAAAAGACATATGGGAACAATGAACTCGCACAAACTGTATTTGCCTGCAAAAGGTTTGAGTGGGCTGCTATGTACTACTATTGTTAGAAGAGATATTCTGAAAAAGGGGATGATTCAGCGATGAAAGTTCGCTTCAATTGCGGATCTTAGGGAAAGGGCTGCATATCCGGGCAAAGATAACTGTATGAACTGCCTGCATATAAGGGGCAGATTCTCCTAGAGATGGAGGATCTAAAGAGACGGCATTGTTTGGGCCGCAACAGGTTACGACTTTATTGCCTCTCAGCATAATGCTACCGCATAATTACAAATACAAGCAAAGTCTCGATGGGTTTGTCATCGCGGACACTTTTCATCGCGGACATTTGTCATCGTAAATTCTAAGCGGCAGCCTGACCCAGTAGTTTCACCTGCCCCTATGGATATAAAAATCATTTACACACTAACTACTTAGATATATTCTCACTCTCTCTCACTCCCATCCACAAGCAAACCTCAAACTCGCCCATTACTAACACTCACGCATCTTCTCACGCATAATGGCGCCAACCTTCGTTCTGGTTACGGGTGGGAATCGTGGTTTGGGCCAGGGGCTCGTCAATCGCTTTCTTGCGCAGCCGAACCACGTAGATTTTCTATCCGACTCGTGGGCTGTGGTGTAGAGTGAGGCTGAATACCACAATAGACTGTCATCGCCGCCAATCGTGACCCGGGCCATCCGACCTCCCAGGCGCTTGCCGACCTGCCCAAGGGCAAGGGTAGCAGTCTGATCGTGGTCAAGTACGACGCTGCGGTCGAGCAGGACGCCTTCGACATCGTGAAGCAGCTCCAGGAGAAGCACGGGGTCGACCACCTCGATATCGTCGTCGCCAACGCCGGCATCGCGAGGTCCCACCCTTTGGTAAAAGAGGTTCAGCGAGCCGAAATCCTGGAGCATCTCGAGATCAACGTGTTTAGCGTAGTATCGTTATACCAAGCCACGCGCGATCTGCTGCAGAAGTCGCCTAATGAGCCTATCTTTGCCCCTATGGGCTCCGGGGCCGGCGCTCTTGGGTAAGTCAAAAAACAAAAGAAACGAAAGAAACATCTTGATGGGATTCTTGAAACTGATTATGGCATGGCAGGCGTCAACCTCCGGTACCGAATGCTTCGTACGGAGCATCCAAGTCCGTGGTGAATTGGTACGGTGTTAGGATCAACGCCGAGGACGAATGGCTCAACGCCTTCGTCTTGGACCCTGGCTTCGTCCAAACCGAAATGGGTAACAAGGGTGCGCGGACCTTCGGGATGGAGGAGGCTCCCACTAAGGTTGACGATTCTGTAACTGGCATGTTTCAAGTGCTCACCACGGCCACCAAGGAGAAGTATGGCGGCAAGGTTGTGTTGTACACTGGCGAGGTTCAGCTTTGGTGATTGAACTCTTAGGCAGAAATATATTTTGAAAGGAGGAGGCGAATGCATCAAGTCTAAGAAGACCGTTTATCTCCGAAAGCATCCAAGCGCGTGTCTTGGCACCTCCACCGAGTGAGAACTCGGTGGTGAACATTGGAGATAGATCCGCCAACTTCAAGTTACGATCAATTGAGCTCGCCTCTTTGCAGTCCCCGTGCTAGTCTTAGGTGGAAATGTGAATGACAGAGGTGCATTGCTGTTTGCTTCGATTCTATACAGCATGTATAATACAGCGGAAAACTTCAAAGGTAAGATCCCTGTGGAGGCATGCTGCTGTCGTTCTCAAACGAGACTTCTAGTGAGGCGTTTCCCCCCCCCGACATGCTCAGACTCGCGCTGACAAAATATAAAAGGATGGCAAGGAGAATAAGGTGGACGGGAAAAAGAGAAGTCTTGGTTTATACTATACAAGAATTTGAGGAAGTTGGCTGTGGGACATATAGCGTGGTGACAGCCCAGGCCGGGTTGCAGTTGCTATCCGTCGTCCTGTATAGAATATTGAAGGCCGCGCTACAACTGGCGACGACGTTTGATAATCCTGGAGCGCTACGGACCCTGAGCGCGGCACCCAAAGCCGCATCTTCGTAATGGGGAGGTGTAGTGTAGTATGGGTCCTCGCTGGGTGGTAGAGGTGCTGTAGATGAATTGGCTAAGAATGTATTGGCCCAGGCACACCACGTAGCTCAAGACAAGTGACGCGAACAGGATGGCCATTGCATCGAATGCGCAAAGACTTGAACCGAGTTCTCACAAAGGCTTCAGTCTATCTCCAGATTCATTTTCAAACCTAGAAGAGACGCACACGTCATCAATATTATCATGGCTGCCTAACGACACGTACGAGTAGCACAGTAATATACTCGGTCTGGTTGGGAAACGGGATTTGTAGCTGAACCAGATGAAAGATGCGGCGTGGTTGGTAGCGTTTGGTGGTGAGGAACTGTTTAATACAGCAGAGCCTTTCTGTTGGAAGAAGACGACTAAGGCGTACTGCAAACTTGTAGCTTTGCGCGCTCGTTGGCGACCTCGTCTAGGGTAGGACGCTGTTCCATTAGACCTCCGAAAGCTATTAATGTGTTGTGGAGGGGTGTTTTGGCGGATGGCGACTATCCCATTTTGCGCCTGCGTTATGAGGACCGCGGTAGAATACTGACCGGGTTTTCTCGGCCTCTCACGAAAACAGTTCTAAGTCTGCAATATTCTGAAGCCGCTATTGAGGTAAGTTGAGCGTTGTGGTAATTACAACCGTCGGAATCTTCTTCGTGATTTTTATGACCAAGTTTCTCATACAAAAGTCCTTCTTGGCACCAAGAAGGTCGGTCAAGACCGATGTCTTCCTTTTATGGAATCCATTATATTTACATTATTGTTGCACGTTGGTATAACAACTCCTCAATGGTCTACTCGTATGCACGGGGTTTCCGCGCAAACTGGGTTTCCGCGCACTCTAACCTAGAAAGGTTAGCAACAGATAGTATCGGGTTTAGCGTGCTAAAAATGGCACTAATATAAATAGTTTTAGTTAGCGTGCGCGGAAACCCCGTTTGCGCGGGAACCCCGTTCGATTCGTGAGTACCTTATGCAAACCTCTTTCACTCTCCAATGATATTAGACTCTAATAACATAACAGCCTGTTGGGGAGAAAAGTCTCAATCATTTTTTGTTCTTAGATTAGAAACTATTTCACGTGTACTCGATATATCCGCGTCTCCCACTATCAACCTGCGACGGCCTGCCTTCCCTCCAATTATCCTTTTGATCCACATCACACCAACCACCAAACATGCTCGCCCTCAAATCCTCTCCCACCATCGCCGACAAAACCTGCACGCCCAACCTCCTCCCCTGCCACATCCACCATGACGGGCCCGTAGACGCGTCGAAAAGGTATTGGGATCCTAGGAGGGGCGGAGGTTCGTGTTTTCGCAATCACCGCTCATGATGGATTTACAAAAATCTAGTCTTGAGAGCGCAGGAGTGGAAACGGCTGATAATATATGGGGTGGTTGGCAGATGGCAAACTAGAATCCTACTTCCGCGGGCGGAGGCTACAAGGGCGGGAGGTTAGAGTGCCGCAGGGGTATGAGGGCAAGGTGGTTAGGGAGGCGCCGAACGGGCCTGTGGGTGGTGAGGAGGAGCAGAGGCGGAAAGACTCTGGGGCAAGAGGAGGAGGAGGAGGTGGAGAAGAAGATGACGATGAGGAAGAGGAGGAAGCGAAGGTGCTGGAAGATGTTGCGTCGTTTGAAGAGCTGGTTATTTGGGGCCATGAGGCTATGCCGGAAGGAGACGATCCTTTTGTCAAGGGGGTGGAGGAGTGGGTCAAGTTTGCAGAGGCGGTGAGTCAGCTGTTTTCTTGGCGTTGGCAGAATCAGTGGCTGATTTGTTGTAGATGCATGGATATGGCGGGCCTGAGATAGTGGGAGAGAAAGTCAATGGGAAAGGATAGGTATAGGGTTTGAGATTGGTAGGTAATCTCCATATTGAAATAGTATCTGAGTCGAGAATCAACTCTTCCCTTGAAACCGCTAAAGACGACGAACTCTCATTTCCGCTTCAGCGCCAGTGTGTTTTATCCACTGGGAACAGTACGACTGCGCCAGGGTCGACAAAAAAAAGTCGTTGGACACCAAAGTTGATCCTCACCAAAATTTACCTCAATCCATAAGTATTTGTCTCTAAGAACTTATCCAAAACTCATGAAAAACTCATAAGCATCTAACATGTAGATCAGCATGGTTTCGGACTGCAGTCATAAGTGTAAAGCATTTGAAAATTAGAACTCTTCTCCACAGGTTGATATGCGTTTTGGTGAGGATCGCTTAATTTGTTGTCCAACGACTTTTTTTGCCGACCCTCGGCGGCTGTGTTCAGATTCTTAAGAATCTAAATGTTGCCAGACATTCTGCCAAGCGAATCCTGGAGTCCGTACAATTCGTGACATAATTCCTGATCCACATCAGATTCACGACTTGCAGTGCTTTGGCCTCGAAGTCGAACGGCGCCAGCTACACGAAAGCTGTAACTGCTTTTATTCAACTGTACCGTATCAAGCGCTCTGCCGATGGTGAGAGATGGAGGAACGACGCGATAAGGTTGCTGCGACAAAGAATTGTGCGACAATTTGTTGCAATGCTCCGATATTTGGGAAGTGGCACACACCTACAGTGTGAGACCAGCGGACGCAGGTGCCAGAAGGACGAATATCCAGGGCACGAAGGGTCGCCTTGAATAGTTTATTTCAGTCCTCGGACGAAGGGTTGCGGAAATAGAGGAGGCAATGCAGATCGGCTCTCAAGATATGGACAAATATTCCGAGAGCTCTTCAAATAGCTACTAAGAACATAAAAGACGTGTGAGGTTAGGGCATGTTGACCTGGTAAAGAGATGTTTGTAGATCGTTGGTGATTTGATGTTCTTTCAGTTCCACAATGACGAGAGCTCGCATGCGCTTTAGCGTTTGCCATAATAACAGGTGTTGAGCGGCATGGAGGGTGGAGGAGGTGCGGAGCATTTCGTTCGGCATGCACTGGCTGCAGTGCCATCAACCCTTTCCCACATATCCCGAGTTACCTCCCTCGGCTGTATTGTTCTTTCTGTCCCTCCTTGTCAATCCCTGAATCTGCGTATTTCCACCTTCTTACTGCTTTAGCATCCTCTATTCGCCGTTCGTTATTATTCCATGCCCTTTTCTCTCTCACAAAAACTTTCTTCTTCGCATTATAGCCCGGATGTGTCTCCGCAAGAGCTAAGTGCCTCTGGAATAATCGAACAGCCATCTCCATCTCTTTCTTCCCCTCATGGCATTCACTTTTTGGAAGGATGTTGCCCTCGTCATCGTATTCTCTCCCACCTTTGTAGTTAACATACCTCCTCGCCCGTATGATACCCATCTGCATAATATTGCGCGTCATGTCCATCCCCACGAAATCACCTCGCTCATCGTAATCGAGGAATATCTCCCACAGGTTCTGGCAAGACTTTGTAGCGGCCTCGGCGTTGTGAAACCTCCATAGTGGGAGAAGGTTGGATTTGTAAGGTTCAAAGTTTATAACACCCACCTTGGTATAACCAATCTTGTAGGACATGCGGAGGTCCTTATTGTTTGCTGCCGACATCATGCCAGGTAAATGGACTGATCGCCAATGGAAGTCAACAAGTGCGCGGTACGGTTTGTAGAACGCCTGTATCCAGAGATTAGATCACTATCTCCAGTAGAAGTAGATGGAATTTAGAGCAGTCAGTAGCACTTGTTCCAAAATTGCCCTCGTCCCGGGTATAGGATCGGAGGTTCAGAGGGTTGGAGGAGTGCGTTGTTCAAAGGTGGAAGCAATTTGGGTTCAAAGCAAACGAACCTTGGACATCTCCCAGTCTTGCCGACTATTGTAATTTCATGCTTTTCCGCCGTCCAGATGGGAATCTTTCACCTGGAGACTTTGATTTTACTTTGTGGTGAGATTTAACACCATAAAGCCAAAGCTATGAAAGATGTAGATAATCTTCAAACGCCACCCCCGACGCGAGCAACATCACCCGCGGACCTTGCCGGCATGAACCCATCAACAACAATCTACATCGCGAATATTTCATCACAGTAGTTCGATTTTTAATTCCACGGATTTGTGCGAAAAATATGGCACCTAGAGATACATCGCAAGATCGCACCAGCACGCCTGACCCGGTCGAGAAGGGAATTGCGACACTCAGCACTTTGAGGTATGTACTAAATTGGGATTTATAGTTGTCGCATAGCTCCAAAGAGTTAAATAAATCGCTCACCTAGTTGATAGGATCGGTGTAAAGGCATTTGTGGAGAAGGTGAGCTCGACTTATATTTTGTACTGCTCGCTTATTGTTCGGCGTCTTCTCTGTCCCTGAGAGTAGTCTTTCCTTTCTGCACTTTTGGCTTCTATCCATTTTATACTGCGTGTTCTATCTTCCATATCAGCCCCTTATCTGTGAAGAATCCGGAAAACTAGAGCTCCAGCGCGCTGTGCAACAGCCGCCTGATACGACATGTTGCTAAAATGACATAAACCTTAGGATGGCGAGAAACGCAAAGCGGAAATTTTATCCATAGAAAGCAAGAAGGGACAGCCTGTCTACTAGTATTCTGCCCTCGGTTTCCGTTCAAGGCTATTCTAACTACGGGGTAGTGTTCACTATGAAGAATTCAACAAGCGTCTTGATGGTTAGTCTGACCTTCAAAGTCTTCAAGATTCCCAGTCCTATCTAATACGCTCAAGAATGGGTACCTGCTTCTCGCCTTGACCTCACGCAAGAGGTTGAATGGCCCCTCCCCGAAGCCCCAAGTAAGAAAAGCCAAAAGTCCGCGTCTGCTGCCCCCAAAGCTGCGACCGTTCCAAAGGCCGTTGCTGGTCAGAAACGACCCAGACCATCGACTACCAGTCGTAAAAGCTCAGCTACTCCCGAGTTAGCCTCGACCACCGGCAATGCGCAAGGGAAGGCTGTCCGGCCATCTCTGATTGGCGGCAAAGAAAATCGCCCCGGCAGCGACTCCTCGATAGCTGTTATTGCTCCCGAACTCACTACTGGAACCCCAAAACCCGAGGACTCCGATCTTGACCTCGTCGACATCCAAGACGCTGCGGCAGCCGCCAAAGCCTCAGCTCCGCCTCATTCCCCATACTCCCGTGAAGAAGAAATCGAGAAACTCCGCACCGGCGGCAGCCTGACCCAGAATCAAACGGAAATCTCCCGTGTCCGAAACCTTGGCCGTATCCAAATGGGCCAGCACGAAATGGAACCCTGGTACTTTTCGCCCTACCCCTCATCTTACACCGCTGCCGACATGGTCCACATCTGTGAATTCTGTCTCAGCTACTCCGAAAATGTCACTTCTTTCGAGAGACACCGCGCCAAATGCACCTTGCTGCATCCACCCGGCAACGAAATCTACCGCGACGACAACGTCTCATTCTTCGAAATCGACGGCCGAAGACAACGGCGCTGGTGCCGCAATCTATGTCTTCTAAGCAAACTCTTCCTTGACCACAAGACCCTATACTACGACGTAGACCCCTTTCTCTTCTACTGCATGACAACCCGTGACTCCCACGGCTGCCATCTAGTCGGCTACTTCAGCAAAGAAAAAGAGTCCGCAGAGGGCTACAATGTGGCGTGCATCCTTACACTCCCACAATATCAACGTAAGGGTTTCGGGAGACTCTTGATAGCTTTTAGCTACGAGCTCAGCAAGCGGGAAGGGAAGCTAGGAAGCCCGGAGAAGCCTTTGAGTGATTTGGGCTTGCTCGGGTATCGCGCATACTGGGCTGAAACGGTCGTGGATGTGTTGACGGAGGAGGGCCGGGGGCCGGAGATCAGCGTCGAGGAGATTGGAGCGCTGAGCGCGATGACGACAGCGGATGTGTTGCATACGTTGCAGAATTTGAATATGCTGCGATACTCGGTGAGCTGTCTTCCCACCCCACTCCGTTATTCCATACCCTTCACAGCCCTAGAATCTACCTCATATACACTCCGTTCCGGGACTGCCTCTAACAACCCCATCAGAAAGGTCAACACGTCATCGTCCTCACAAACGCCGTCCTCCAACAAAAAGAAAAACAAAAGCTGAAAGAGAAAATCAAGGGGAAGCGTAGGATCGAGCCGGAGCGCTTGCAGTGGAAACCGCCGGTCTTTACTGCTTCGTCGAGGACGTGGAATTGGTGATATGCTATTGCTATAGATTTGAAAGCTCTGTACGCTAGGAAATCAGAAGAATATTGATACCCCTAAAATTATTCACTTAACGCTGCCGTCCTGAATATCGATGTGATTAGGAGCGAAGTTCTTTGGGGACTGGAGTCAGTCAGACTTATGACACCCACCCTCTTGAGCCGGGCTGTATTTCCCCCTTATGGACTATCTTCACCAATTAACGTACCCTCTATCGTCCTCGCCATTCTTAGCAAAGAAAGCCAGTCAACCATTCCACCCCCTTCCCCTATCCTGTAATATTTCCCCACTCTCTATCAAACCGGCAACCCCTTCCGTACCCCGGACTAATCTCTTCCATTCCCCCCCCCCCCCCCTATCAATCACACCCAAAGGCTCCCAAATTCCCCAGTCCCCAAAACGCCAAATACTCCCCTAGATTCTTTTTCTTTACAACACCCACATGACTTTCGAGAATGTGACCACCACCACCACCTCTACTGCCTCATCCTTCGAAACCTTCAACACCCTACCCCACACCTTTACCACTCCAACCCCCACGATCAACTATCCACCCTATCCCCCTTCCACCAGCTAGACCACCTAATATACACACAATCATCCTGATAATATGTTATGATAAATGTAGGTATACGGAATGTACGGTGCCCAGGGGGTTGTCACGGATATCGTTGTTAGATTTAGAGAGGGTTGGTATCGTTGGGTAAGGTGATGGGAGGGGTTTGGGTGAGATATCGGGGGTAGGGGGAATATGTTTGGCTTTTTGGGGGGTGGGGTTTTGGGAAGAATCAGGGGGTGTGGGGATTGGTGAGTTGTTGGCGGGGGGGAAGGGGGGGGTGGGTTGAAGTGGGTTACAAGAAGAGGATGTGTGAGGGTATATAAGAGATTTGGCCGTCCCAGATTTCGTATACTTTGAACCAAAGAAACGTTCGTGATTTAGGAGACGGATGCACGACTAAAAGAAATTAATCCCCACAACGACCTCACGACACGAGCGTATTCTGATTAAAATGCAATATTCGATTGAACCTAAGATAAACTTCCCAGCTTGTAATCTCTGAAGGTAACACACCTAGCTACAGGAGTACAAACTGATGGATTGGAAGCGAAAAGTATTGTTGTGTGGATCTAAAGCCATCAAAGCGCCCGAGCCAACCCCAGGTAGCCCACAGCGAACAATCCGAAAACGCTCGCTGATAATTCCCGAGGATTCTTTGTCGGGTATGTTTATGTGCATCTTGAGGAGAACAAGAGACTGCGTAAAGTGAGGGGATAAGGAAACGGTGGATGATGAATTGGGTAGACTGGAAAAGTGGAAGGCTAACTGATGAGATGACGTTGTGTTCGAAGGGTGGCACACATGGCATCGGATCTTGTTATGCAATGTTGCTGGATAGACCGCTACGGAGGTCTCTGCAGCGGAAGTAAATCTGGGCGTACTACTAGCGTAGAACTGCTTGGAAACAGTGTCACTGTGCCATCCCTGCAACACGAGCACTCCAGGTGTTCATATTCTTGCCAAATGGAGTTCTCGGAGACGAAGAGGGGACATTCTGCATTGGGCTCCTCTGGACTCCGTTGGGAGCCGGTTTTGCAGAGCTATAAGTTGCAGAGCTGTCCCTCGGCTTGTAAGGCTTTCCAGTCTTTGGAGGACCTGAAACGTGTCGAGGACGTTGTGTGCGGTTATTCGGCGCATGGCCGTGTGACATCTGCATGGTCTTAGGCTTCCGAGTCTGCGGGGCCGCACCAGGCATGTACACAAATATTAAGATACCATTAGAGACTTTATCGGCTTTCTCTTCGAATGAGTCTCTGCTCAAGGCTTCAACCGGCTTAGTGGGCTTGTTAGACTGGCCTCGGCTCTTTGGTGGTCGCGCGGGCTGCCATCCTGTCTCAGGGACCTGTGTAGGGATTTTGATAACAGGAAGATCTCCAAATTCGCGAGTTTCGAATAAAGCCTCCTCATCCTCCATGTCCTTTGAAGTCACGGGTTCTTCGATTATAATGACGGTCTCGTCCTGGGGAGGAAGAGAAACAGCGGCGGAAATTTGAGCCGAGGGAACTTCAAGAGCGACCTTGGTCGATGAAAACTCAGCAACATGAGCAAATTTTCTTTCAGGCGAAGGCTTCTTGACACCCAGCAGTCCATTGAATCTGTCCTGCCATGTAGGATTGTTCACTAACGGTTGCGAGACGGCTCTCAGTGGCATGACGTGCACCTCTGCCATTGGGGGCTGTACTGGCGTAATGAATGACGGAGGAAGTCTAACCTTAGGCTTAGGTTTCGCGAAAGGTAGATTTACTACCGGACGGTCCTGATCGCGGGCATAGGCTGGATGAGTACCAATCTCAGGAGGCGGAGGTGATGGAGATCGATTGAAGCCCAGAGTGTAGCTTGCAGCACGCGGAGTCTGTCCATGCATGCCTTGTCCTACGCCAGGGAAGAAACGGGAGCTGCGACCTGCGCCATTAGTGGCACTGATAAACGAAGAACCCCCAAATGGCATACTTCGGGCATCTCCATTCATGTAGGGCCCAACCGCAGAGCCTGGGACACTCAATTCTTTTGCAACACTGACGACCTTGCGCTGATTAGCTTGATCATCGACTTTGATCTGGCGCCACGTCTCGTTCATAACAGGAAGTTGAATTTCATGTCGCACACCTGTCCGAGCTTCCTCTGCAAGTCGTGCTGCATTTGCCTGGGCAGCCTGATTCCTCTTTTCGGCATCATCCCTTATTGACGTAGCATGAAAGTTGCCCCACGCAGCTAAGGTTGATCTCTGCTGATCCGGTCCTCGTGGTAGTTGATCACCAATGGGTTGCAACTTCGGCTGTAACGTAGGACTAGAATGCGAAGGCTTCAGCGGTTGCTCTCTGCTCGCCAATTGATCTGCGGGATCTGGACGATTTCTTGGGACTGCTGGTGGGGCTTCTGATGATGGGAATGATGGGACTGTTTGAAAATCTTCTACCACAGGTTCCGAAGCCATCTCTTGCACTCGGTTTGATTCCTGAGATTCACGCGGCCGTTGCAGGTGTCGCGGAGGTCCTATTGGTTGAGGGACTGGCGAGATGTAATGCTCTTGATATGGTGGCTGTCTCGATTGTGGCCTCTGTACATTTCGGTCAAAGGTTCCATTACCAAGCGCATTCTGATTAGCAGGTGGACCCCAGAGATTACCTACTGGGGAGGAGTGAGTCGTCATGCCTGCACCATTCCAGCCCGAAAATTTGTCGGCTTCGCTTTGTACGCTCTTCCATGTTTGCTGCCTTGGTGCTCGGAGATCTTGGTTCCTGGCGATAGGTGACTTCGGAATTAGAGGCTCTGGATGCTGCTTGCTTACGTCTCGATCTCCATTGACCATTGGTGTTATCACCTCGGCTGGTTTGGGTAAAGTTTCATGCTGAGGCGGCGAGACTTGTTGCCCAGAAAGTTTGACCTTCTCGGTGAAAGGCCGTTCACCTGGTGGTATCCCATTAGTCAACGGAGGGCCGTGAACTTTCATCATACCATATTGTTTAGGCGCCCCAGAAGCATCAGGAACAGGAGGCTTCGGGGGTGAACGAGAAGCACTCGTGGGAGGGCCTTGTGACCTAATTTGGGCTGGAACGGTCTCAGTAAGAGTGTCCTTCTTTTCCTCGACTTCATTGACTTCGGGTTCCTCAGCCTCAAACCCTTTATCCTCGGACCTGTCTACCTCGACTTCTCTCTTCTCGATTTGCTTATTTTCGATGTCTAGGTGTTCCGTCTCTTTCAGGATCTCTTTCTTAGATTCCTTCCTCTCTGTAAGCGGCGACATTCCCAATGATTCCATCTTTATCCTAATTCTCTCCCTTTTATCGGCTTCTTCCCTTTCTTCCTGCTCTTTCTTTCGCTTGATTGCCGCTTCACGCTTCTCTCGCATGAGTTGCTTCTGAGCATTAAACTCGTCTTGGCCAGGAGGCGCTGCTGTGTTACCTGCAAGTGAGCTCTTAGATTGCTGCGGTGATCCCGACGCTAGGCTACCTTCATTCAACTGTTGTGAATGAGGCACTAGTGGCGGCTGTGAGCCGTCACGATGAGAAAGTTTGGCCTGGACAGATCCGGGAGTCAAAGGCGATTGCAAAGATTCTGACTCTCGTCGCTGCTGAAGGATATCGTTCGGAATTCGAGACTGATCAGAACCTTTACTCATGGAGGTTCGTCGATCACGAGGCCCACTATCGCCACTAAATGTTGAAGAAGCTCTTCGGTCCCACATGCCATTATCTTGTTGGCTTCGGTGAGTCTGAAAAGCAGCTGATGGCTCCGCTGGACCATGCTGGTCTATGTTCGCTGGCCGCTGGAGCAATGCTGGAGGTCTAAAGTTCTGCTCTTTGCGCATTGAGCCACGTCTACCACCGTTGACAGGTTCATATTGGCCAGACTGAGAATTATACAACTGTCCTGGATTGCCGTTTGGGGTGTCGCGTCTGGTCCGAGTAAAGGAATCAGCTGCAATTTGCACAGCAGCGGACAGAGGCACGGTTTCAGAACCACGGCGGTCACTCTGTTCGAACCGAGAGGTAGATTGTTGTGAAGGAGGATTTATTGGTATAGGGGGAACCTTGTCGACTGGCGGTAAAGAGGCCCACGGCGACCTTACAGGCGTTGGAGCAGATGGCTTTGCAACTAATGTCGGCTTGTCCGAAGGAGCCTTGAGTACTAATCCACCGGCCTTTAGCTGCGCGGTAGAACCGAGTTTCAGAACTGTAGCATTTGGTCCGACGATGGTGGTAGGTTTCGGTGAAGACATTTTTGAAATCGCCTCCTCGTCCTGTTTCTGTTGCGATACCAAAGCTGCAGCTTGTTCTTGCGCATGGATAGAAGCAGTGTCGGTTGGTGGAAGCGTAATCTTTGTTCCATCATTCCACTCGATCGTCTCCGGCGCCCAATCATCCTCGTCATCGTCAATATCGGCCCACTTGGCCTCCTTACCATCGCCATCTGCCTCAAGCCTCGTAGCGAGGTGTATGCCATATTGTTGTTTGAGCTCTTCGTCTGTTACAATATGCTTGGGTGCTGCTGCAGCAGCCGCTGCACATGACATTAGTATTTTTGTCCCAGATTGCGAAGGTGCACCCGTACGTCTGTTCCTGTTCCACACCTGCAGCGGATCTGGTCCACTTCCACCGCCATTCTTGGACGTTACATTCGTAGACTTGGGGGCTGATGCTTGCTGGCCACTAGCAGTTTTTGCGACAAGCCGTGGTCGAGGGACCAGCGGTGCGCTGGTTCCAGAGGCTACCGTTTGTGAGGCAGCTGCATATGTCAGCCAACAGTTTCGTACAAGTAGGTTTGGCTGTCCCACCTTTATCGCCATTGCCTTTGGCTGCTGGGGCTGGATTGGCCTTGGCAAGGAAATTTTTCGTGACGGAAACTGCCTTGAACGTGGTAGGTTTCTTGACCGAATTGGAACGGGCATGATGCTTGATCTCTGATACGTCCTTTACTGAAGCATCTGGAGCAGTAGTTTTGCCTGTTTCGGTATCTGATCCAACGCTGCCGTCTACGCCAGTATGCTCGGCCGGTGCTTCGGCTGATTCGCGCTCGTGACCATCTTCGATAGTTGACATACGTATAGTGGATTTGAAGGTTTAAGGATCGTCTAATATCTCAGTTGCTAAAGTACCGGGTTAGCTGCGGTCTTTGCGAGGCTAGTTCGGGGGTTGTTTTGAATGACTCGAAGCTGAACGATTCGAACGATGTCGTCTTAAAGTGAAGTTCACGATGCGCCTGATCAGGTTAGTGGCTTGGCAGCTCAACTTAGTGGGAGATTACCGGGTAGCCAGAATTGTTGCTCACTTTGCATAGAAGTTGTAGAGCGCGCAGAGTGATAACAAGATTGTAGTACGATGTGTTGAGTCGCAAACAATTATTGAATATGATTCGGGCGTAACATGTCATACGCAAAGTTCGATTTTAGTTCAGCTATTGTTCGGATCTAATACTCCTCTACGTAGGAACTTTAAAATCTTTGTACGTCCACTTTTCCGTATAAGTCCTTCTCGCTTTCTTCGGCTGACTGATAGGTGTTCGGGTCTCAACCTTGCCTCTGACAAGAATGCTCCGGAATCGATCCTTCAGTAGATTACCCTCTGGCTTGAGAAGACGTAGTGATTCCTGAAGCTCATCAGGCAGTACAAGTTCCAAAGGAGGCTCTGGGAGACTGTATTAATATTAGCAGAATACATAGGATAACTCAACGGATCACTCACGTATCTCTGCCCAGCTTTCTCCGCCTTAGTATTCGATCATCTGCTTCTTTAGTTTCGACAATTGCAACAACCTTCGCCTTAGATTCGGCTTCAATCTTTTCCGCGATGTCCTTAATCTTTTGGGCCTGCAGTGCTCTCGCTTTCGCTGGAGCCTCTCGTTTACTCTGCCTCTCCGCCTCCTTTCGTCTCTTGACCTTGTTCCGCTCGGCAGGGGTCTTCCGCTCGGGCCGGCGCTTTTTCAACCACTCGCCGCCTTCATACTCGCTTTCAAACCCCTCCCATGCACTCTCATCCTCCGTTTGGTAGTCATCTCTTTCGTCCCAAGCGGCTGCGATTCTGTCTAACCTCTCTTGCTCCAATGCTGCTTCCTTCAGCCTTTTCTTTTCAGCTTCGACCTCCTTAGCGCCCTCCTCCGTTAGAACTTGCTCCCATTCCTGAAATTCTGGATTGTAACTTAGGCCGCCCTTTGGCTTCGTCACTGCGGGAAGAGCATCGGCCCCCAACACGAGAGAGATCGGAGGCTCCCTTAATGTTTGAGGCGCTTTGATAGATTTTGCCTTCTCGAGGTATGAAAACCTCGGATCTTGTTCCTCATCTTTGACAACCCAGGGATCGTAGTCAGCGTCATCCACATTAACAACGTCTTTAGATACAGCAGCACCCCCATACGCAACACTTTTTAAACGCTCGAGTTCTTTGGGACTAACTCCATTCTTCTTCCGCCTCTTACTGCTCGGGTCAATCACACCATCTGTGACACCAGAACGCTTGTGACTATCAACAGCTAGTACTGCTGAACGTAGCCCTAATATCGCATCCGCTTTGAGGGTTTTGTTGAATTTGTAGGATTTACGTATCTCGCTTGATCCAGTCGTATCGAGCGTGAAGAGTGCTTCCGAGGGCTTCTCGGCAATGATGCCACTACAGAGAAGGCCGTTCGTCAGAGATCCCAACGACGAAACCTAGACCATTTGTTGAGACTACACTAACCCTTTGATCACCTCATCTCGCACATTGTCAAGGCCCGCCTGAATGTCTGAGACGTCCACATTCTTCCTCCAGGCTTTCTTCCCCATACGAGACGGCTGGTTGTGCTGATGGGGTGCAGCTACGGACAGCTCCATGCTTTGCAAACTAGAGGTGATGTTTTATGTATTATACTGGGACATAAAAATTGTGGGTGAACCACCTGGCAATCGATAAGCCCCTGACTAAGCTGCCGCAATCGACTAACGCAATTCGTCTATCCGGTCGGAGCATGGCGTCCCGTTCACCGACTTCCTTCAAAGAACCTTAAACATCTGGGGCAGGGGCTGCCCGTCTCCTGAACGCAACATTGACAGTTATAGAAGGACTTACTACTTCAACCTGTCGAGTCCCGTCTTGCTAATGTCTATTGCCTAAGGCTTCTCTAATCTTTCCCCCTCGACAATGACGACACAATCAACAGTAGGGTCGTATTCGAACCCTCTGAAAAAGTTCAAGTGAGGCAATCAACACCTAGCAGCTTTCACAAACACTGACCATCTCACCGTTCAGACTGGTGTTTTTGGGTGAACAGAGCGGTGCGCCCCAATCATAAGCGCTTCAAGTGTACCTGTCCAGAAAGCTGATCTCAAACCCCCTCAGTCGGCAAAACCTCCCTCATAACCCGCTTCATGTACGACTCCTTTGACAACATGTATCAAGCCACCATCGGCATCGACTTCCTCTCCAAGGTACCCACCCCTCCTTTTTTTATATCCAGGCTCCTGCCCTAACCCCGCGTTCTCCCTCTAGACCATGTACCTCGAAGACCGCACCGTGCGCCTCCAGCTCTGGGACACCGCCGGCCAAGAACGCTTCCGCTCCCTCATCCCCTCCTATATCCGCGACTCCTCCGTCGCCGTCGTCGTCTACGACATTTCCTCTCTCAAATCCTTCCAAAACACTCGCAAATGGGTCGACGACGTCAGGGGCGAGCGCGGCAACGACGTGATAATCGTCTTGGTGGGAAACAAGACGGATCTGGGGGATAAGAGGGAGGTGACGCAGCAGATGGGCGAGGAGGAGGCGAAGAGGTGTGGGGCGCTGTTTGTGGAGACGAGCGCAAAGGTGGGCGCGAATGTGAAAGCGCTGTTTAGAAGGATTGCGCAGGCGCTGCCGGGGATGGAGGGGGAGGGAGACAGGGGCGAGAGTACGAGTGAGTGGAACTCACAATTTCTTCAGGAAGGAAATCGGGAGGAGAGCATGGCTGACCGAATGGACAGTGATCGATGTGAATATCAACCCCACGAAACCGGAAACCAACGAATCATGTGCTTGCTAAGGCTCTGTGGGACTTCGCCACGGAGTTTTTGCCTCGTGGCTACTGTACAGTGAGCGTGATATCAGCGTCGTTGGGGCATGTCGAGTTTATTTGTATTTGCGAGCGATTGTACACTTTTACTGGGAAAACAGCATGTCGGCACGGCGTCTCTGAATCGATGGGGGACGGTAGCAGGGTCTTCTCTGGTTTGCATAGGCGGGTAGATCGATCGGGCAGCTTGCGGACTACAGTACAGCAGGGTGATACAGTTAATCCAATGTTTATTTGTAAATGTACGCAGACCCCAGAAGACTGCCGCCAACCCCGAACCAATGCAGTATCAACCACCTGTGGCAGATGTAACTCCTCAAGCTCAGCTCCAATATTGGTTCCAATCAAGTCCAAGCTTGTCTCAACGGCGAACTACCCCCTCACCACCCCCCCCCCCCAATCTACCTCCACCACCAAACTCACTACCTCCCATCTCCCGCCTGCTCCACCCTCAAATACTGCCCCTGCCCTCCCGTCAACTGCGGCATTGGCGGTGGCGGACCCGTTCCACTTCTCCTTCTCCTCTCCCTCTCGATGACGCCCGGCGGTCCCGCATCCGCCTGCGCCTCCTTCCTCCTGAATCTTGCTGCCACTTCCCCATTCATCCACGCATCGTCCCCCTCCTCGCTACCTAACCAATACCCCTTCCCGACACGCACCAAAATTCTACCCAATCGTCCTTGCCATCCTTTCCCCTCTGGTAGATGCTGCGCGAACGGGTTCTCCAGATACGCTGACGACTTGCTACCGGTGTGCAGCGCCGTGTTCGCTCTGGATGTAACGGCGATATGTTGGCGTAAAACGAGGCGCGCATAACTCAGCACTACTAGGATGAAATAAACCCTTATAGCCCACAACGCACAGATAACCACCACACTGCTCATGCTCTCAGACTGCAGGAATCCATGTCCCAAACTTGGTCCAGAGGCCGAGGTCGTGAACCCAGGCTGTCCGATGGTTACAGCTTCTTGTCCAGCGCTGACGCCTTGATCGGGTGCCACTGCAACATCCACATGACTAACATTGTACTCGGGAGACGTAAATCCTGCAGTATCATCAATAGTCTCGCCGCCTGCGCCGGGTGCTTTCTTCCCAGCCGCATCACTATGATGCTGGCTGATAACCAAGAACCACGTTATAGCAAACGCCGCCGTGTACGCTGCATTAATCATGCTATCCAGTACATAGAACCCTGCGAGCGCCAAACAATGGAACGGTGACTGTGTCCGGATATACGGAGAGAGCAGAGCGGTTAGGAGAAGAGCGAGGAGACTGTAGATATACATTGAGAGTTGCAGAGGGGAGAGATGGAGGCCGGTCAGAAGGGCGAGAAGGCCATAGAGGCCGGAAATTTTATTGAGCAGGAGGGAGAGGGTTATTAGCTCTGTGCCAGTGCGGAGGGACATTAGGTAGAGAAATGTCTAGAAGGGGGTGATCAGTATAGGTTTGGGTCGGAGGGAGGCCATGGGGGAGGTACCTGGGGCCGCGGGATGCGGAGGAAGCGGGTTGAGAAGCCCATTGTGAGGGCGTTATTTACGCACTCTACTGTATCAGTTGAACAGATTTGTTGTACAGAGTATGGGAATGTCTAGTTGTGCGCATGACGTGGGGAAGGAAGAAGATATTAGAAGCACGCGAGGCTGATCAATCTCCGGAGGTTTCGGCTGCACAAATAATATATATTGCATAAAATCTCGATGCAGCAAGCAAATGTTTCTCCATTTTCTTCATCGAGGACAAATGTCACATCGACGAAGATTCGCGAGTCCAACAACGTACTTTTAGTCAAGACTACAAAGATGCTGAACATGGGAGTTTCTCGATTTGCTAGAATATCCATAGCCCCGGCACCCAGCAAAATGCCCCAGTATTCTTTTGGTGGCAAGAAAAAGTCGGATGCAGACCCATACTACCACGCACTCATCTCTCAAAGTCGCTAATCTCCCTCTCGATGTCCATCCACATGTCTAGAACCTCATACGTCGATTTCCTTGCAGTTGCCGCTGATCTTTTAGCACTTGTCCTCAATAATCTCCTATCATATCTGGGCTTCGTTCTCCCCTCCTGTGCCTCCTTTCTGTATCCAGCAAACATCCTTCTCGTTGTCATTCTAATATCGTCAAGGAGAAGGACTATGGTATCCCAGTACCCCTCAATAGCGTCTTCTTCCCCTTTAAGGCCTGCTTCGTTACTCACAATTCGCTGATACTCCGGCGGCTCAGCTGTCACCGTTGGCGTCATTCTCTGCTTGTCGCTTGGGGCTCTCCTTGTAAGACTCTCCTAACGGTAACGAGGAGTCCATACCAAGAAAAGGAATGTTGTCACCATACCCATGAACATGGCTCGCATCCAAAGAGAGTCAAGGTACGCTTGAGAGTCCAATTCACTCTCTCCGTCCATGATTTCGTGAGAAGTCGTTATGTAACCAACAATTTTCACCCAAGTCTTCCAGATCCCGATTCAAACAGTCCCGCCAGCTATGCACGAGACCGCAGAGACTAACCGGTGCTGTCGATCCTCTACCGCCACACTACTAGACGTTCGAGTCTTCACAACTCCGTAGCCATTATGTGAGAGGTGCTTCTGGTTCGAGAACAGATCATGGCAAGTGTCTAATTTTGTCATGTTAAGGGTAAGGTATAGATCCTTGAGCAACTTCTGACTTTGGTGGCAGGAAACAGAGCGTTTGAATAAAGAGTGATTTGACGCCCCTCGGAAGCTTACTCTTCATCCAGATGGCTGTGCTAAATCGAGTCCCAGTATAACTTTTTTTAGATCCTTATTGAACCTCTTGTCCTGTGATTTTGTGGATCTTCAAGTCACTTTATTAAACTCGTCTCCGGGATAATGGTCATGAATCTATCGGCAGCTTGGCAAGTAGTTTCTCGTCTCTTAAGCGACCTCCTTTGAGAATCAAACACATATATCATATCAGCGCCCCCAAACTCTTTCTATTACAAAGACAGCAGTATCAACCATTTCAGCGTCAATTGTAAACCACTTCAACCGAATCAAGAGCGCAGTCCGAGCTCCCTGTCAACATCTCCTCAAATCTCAAATCTCAAATCTTGCTCACCCTCCCCACAGCCTTCAGTACCATCTCCCATAATTTCCAGACTTCAAGGCCAAACCTCATACCATCTTCCCCAAGTTCCTTCCCCACCCCTCCCTCCTAATTGTTTTAGCAATCAACAACGTCTCAAACCCACCCCGTCCCAATCACACCCTTTCCTCACCCTTCTAATCCCAATTTCTCCACTTCCCCCGTCCATGGGATAAAGGAGCCAAACCCGTAGAAGCAATTTCGGTTCAACAACCGAAATCCCCGCCGGGGAAGGAAAGTCAGAAGGCGGATATCACAGTGGAAAGAAGGGGCGGATGAGAGTGAGATGCGAAGGGTCAGAAAGAGCTTTTTCGATCAGTTCCGAAACTAATGCAAGTCTGGTCGTCTTTTTCTCTTTCCACCAAAATCGCCTCGTTTTCAAAATTCTCCAGCTTCGCTGCCACGCTCCTGTTCCTGCTCCTATTTTTCTTTTTCCTCCACCCCCCCTCCATCCCACCTCAACCCTACCAAACAATACCGCTCCCACTCCCACTCCTACTCCCTCCTCCACCCATCACCCTCACTCATCCGCTCCCCCAAGCAAACATTAATCCTGCATCCTTTCTCTCCCGTCTTTCCCCCCCCCCGGAGTCTTAACCACCATCACCAACCAACACTTAACCCGCTAATCATCCGCGATGAAGCGAAAGGGAAGTGACTGAGCTATGCCACGTCATCACATAGGATTTGTAGTGGGGGGTTTTTTTTAAATCCAGTGGTGGTTGATTATTATTAACATTATTATATGCGATAGTCTAATCTATCCCATCTCCATATCTCCATGCATCTACACGTCTATCCCTATCTTTACACGTCCATGCATCCTTCATCCGTCAACCCCAATCCTCCCTTCCCCTATCTTTCCGCCCGTCTCTACATCCACACATCACACATCACACACCCATACATCCACCCACAAGTCCACACATCTACACATCTACAACCCAACCACCACGGCCACAACCCCCATCACCGCCGCCACAACCACCGAAGCCCGATCCAGCTTCTCCGCCCCGCCAGTGAAAGGCGCGGCTTTAGTGGTGGAAGCCGCAGGAACGGGTGTTGAAGTTGACGTTGGTGGGGCTTGCGGGGTTGATGATGGGGGGTTGGGCGAGGAACCCGCTGGGGTTGAGGCGGTAGCTGGGGCTGAGGGGGTGTTGGGAGAGGCGGCAGCTGGGCTGGGCGAAGAGACCGCATTGGGAGCCGAAGCGCCAGCGGCAGGCGAACTCGGCGGCACACCGGCAGCGGGGGTGGGGGGAGCTGAAGGCGCGCTTGAGACTTGGCTGGTTGTGACGGTCTGGGTGTTTGTTGCGAGCGCGGTGCTGGCGCTGCGGAGGGTGGGGCAGACAGGACTGCTGGGGGTGGGGCAGACGGGGCAGGACATGAAGACGGTTGTTGTTGCTGTGGTTGTCACGCCGGCTGCAGGGGTGGTGGTGGTTGCGGTGGTGGTTGCGGTGGTGGTTACAGTGGTGGTTGCGATGTTGGTCGCGAGGTTGCTGAGGCGGGAGCTGGCTGCAGTGGTGGCTGCCGTGGTGGTGTTGGCGAAGCTAGAGCTTCTACCAGGGACCATGGGCGAGCCGGAGGATTGGGGGACAGGTGCGGAGCCAGACGCCGCTATTGTAGGTACGCTACGAGTGGATGTAGCATTGCCGGAGCTGGTGGGACGAGTGGACGCAGCAGCGCCGGAGCTGGTGGCGGCCGCGGGGGTCGTTCCATTTCGCATCGTAAAGCGAGCAGAGGTCATCGTTGCTCCTGGGACCATAGGCGTGCTGCTCTGGGGACAGGTCGGGCAGACGACTGGGGCGTAGATGACACGAGCGGCTTGAGCGGGGAACTGCGGGGCGCTTGGGAGGCGCGGAGCCGGCATGGTGACGTTCATGGCCACGCTTGGAATGATAGTGACGGGGTGGGCTGGCGCTGGCGCGGTGCTGTTCGATCCGGGAGGAGCGGGTATGATGGTGTTGTTTTGTTTGAGGACGCATACCACAGTGCACGTGTCACAGAGCTTGGCGAGGTAGTAGATGTTGGTGGGAGCGTAGTAGTTTATGATGTTAAGGTTGAAGGCAGCGAGGACGTTGATGTTGATGTTGGCGTTGATGTAGACGGGGTTGATGGTGTTGGTGTTGTTTGTGCTGTTGACGTTGTTAATGGTGTTGGTGACATAGTTGGTGATTGCTGGGGAGTTGAAGATGGGGTCGACAATGGCGCTGTTGAGGGCAGCAAAGGTGGAGGGAATGGCAGTCAGAGCCGTGACAGCGAGAGTGGACTTCATGGTTGCTGGGAGCAGAAGAAGCAAGTACTGAACGAGAGTAGGAACGAGTGTGAAAGGTGAGAAAGTGGACGAGGGATGAAGCTTAGGAAGGAAATGCAATTCATCTTATAGGACCCGTATTCAGTCGAAAATGCAAGAAGAACATTAAAATCGTACGCAAAGGAAAAAATTCTGCGCACGAGCAAACTTTAGTGGATCACGAACTTCCGCCATTCCGATTTCAGTATAGGAACATCCTAGCAATCACGCCGAAACAGAGTCCGTGAGCATGACTGAGAGCCTCAAAAAGTAAAAACCTGCTCACTTCTGCTGGTTCGAGGAAGGCGTAGCGCCATCATACTGTTCCGATGCTGTGGTTCTCCAAAGTCGCTCATATTGGGCGAGGTATTTGAGCAAATATTCTTTCGCCTTTCCACGTTGGGCTGCAGTTCATAGAAAGTTTTGGTAAGGTAAGAGTCCGTTCTTGAAGGTTAAGCGATGGATGAGTTGCGTAAAGACCACAGAATTAGAAAAGTAGATTCCGTTTTCCAACTGGTAATGACAACCCGCAAAATCCGATTTTTTCGCTCTGGCAGCAAGATGAAGACAGATTCTGCATATGTTTCATTCAGACGTAGTCGAGTTCTCCTAGTTCTATTTGTCGCCCAATGACCACAGGAGATGGTATGTCTGTGGACTCAGTGGCGAGGAAGGAAACACTAAGAAAACACTCGAATCGAGCAACAAGCAGGGATGTGAGATCCGCTGTGACCCGACTACCTGGGCGGCCCACTGAGTGCAAATTATTCAAATATAATGACTGGATGTGCTTATGTCAACATCTTCGCAAAACCCTTTTCCTTAACCTTCTCCAATGTGCTATGCAGATAAGAATAGATTCTTGAGTCAGAATGCGAGTTTTGCCAACGTTCTCCCGAGTTTGACGATTGCCACGAGTACTCAATTCGAAGAAGAGTGAGAAACATAACAACCGTACTATTAACTGCTATAAATCGGATAAGAGAAGTTTTTGCACTTACCACGGGTAATCAGCCATTCGCTGTCTTTGTCTCTATTCCGCAGCCTCAAGACCATGGCAAGAACATTTGCGATGCAACGTGGAATGTGTCGGAATTGTCTTTCAATATGGGTTTTGGAATATTTCTCATTCAATGTCGGTATTTCCTAACAAGAAACCAACAAGACAAACCCTCAGACGCCCTCCATGAAGTTCTCATTCAGCTCCATACCGTCTCTCCACCTCTTTAACCAAATCCCCAACCTCATGCCCCCCATCACAATCCTTCCACTCTCCCCCGTCCCTTATACACCACATCTTTCCACCAACCCTCACTGTACAACTCTTCTTAACCCCCGCCTGCATACTCCTTTCCACACTATCCTTTAGCAACCCCAACCCCTTTCCTTCCTCGCTAACACATGCATTAATCTTCTCAAATTCTATACCGTGTTCTAGGGCGCAAGATTCGACGAGCTCACGATCGGGGATGCGGCGATACGACATTATAAGGCAGGTGCTGAAGCCGAGCGAGACGCGCGTGTTATTGGGGGAAATGTGGTGAGCGCAAAGTGACAGCATATTGCCGAGGCATTCGGTTTCACCGTGTTTGCAGTGGATGCCATCGTCGTCATCGACGCTAGAAGTTAGCAGCACTGTCAGTCATGCTCCAGACAGGATAGAGATATCAGGTATAGCCTACGCAATTCTCGTGGAGAAGTGATAGTGTAGAGTTGCCACGAAGTTCTACTACAAGAACCCAAGTAGTGTGGGTACTTACGTTCCAATAAAAGAGAGCCGAAAATCCACCTTATCCGCTATCTTCTCCATGGCAGGGACGACCAAGTCTCGCAGACAATCCCGCGCATCCGGGCATTTCGACATAACATGAGCTTCCAGAGGCACAAGCGCAGATGCATTATTCTGAGATATCAACGAGCGGTCGTTACTGAGGGGAGAATCCGTCGTAAAGATCGCCCAATTAGGGAAACCCAGGAAGTGGAAGAAAAGATATGTAGGTATGAGCAGGGAAATAATAAGTACAAATAGTCGGCGGGGGTGGGGAACGCGGGGATTGGGCATGTCGCGGTGGTGCAAGGAATGCAGTTTTTGGTGATTTTCAAGATCCTTTTGATCCATCATGCTGTCGTGATGTTCGAAAACAACAAGGCGTCGACGATACCTCACGTGCTCACCTATGAATGCGGCCGCCGAGTTCGTCTTTCATGCGCTAGCTGTTCGATCACGTGATACGGGAAACCCTAGCTCTGTGGAGTACCTATCTCTGAGTGCCAAAAACCTTTCGGACAAGATGATGACGTTACATAGCAACATATAGAACGCTCCGAGTAGATACATGTTAACGGGGACCACCAACAGTGTTTTCTCTTCAACACCAACGCAGAAATATGCCTTTCCGAAGACATTGCTTTGCATCTACAAAATTCTAATCATAACTTTGTGCTGCCACTCCTTGCTCATATCTCGCGGATGTTCAACTTATATACTAAGTGTTGGACGCGCATACAAATGGCGAGCCTCAAAGAGCCAATCCTGTCCCATCACCAGTCCATCGGTAAAGCGCGAGGACCTCTCGCCTTCGTAGTTGCTGCTCGCCAAAATCCTCTGTGATGCGCCCCCGCCCTCACACAAGCGCTGAGCGCATCGCCTTTCGGAAGTTCCGCTAGGAGAGAGAGTGATTTTAGAGATACTGTAGGTAGACAGGGGGCGAAGGTTTGGAGAGAACTCTAAATCGAGCGTTCGGAGCCCTAAGGCGTGACATCGAACTAGGGAAGGTTAAGGTAGAGTGGAGGCATCGAGTAGCTACAGGTAGAAGTAGGTTGACATGGTGGTCGCGCTCTTGGTCAAGACGGCCCATTCAGCACGATAGCAACATGGTCCATGTTCTCTCCTGTTACTCTGCAGCCCAGGGTGCTACCCATCTGGAAGTGGTATCAGAGGTGACCCCGAGATGCTTCTGAATATCTGCATAAACCGCCAACCAGTATGTGAGAGTGATTGCAGCGTCTTTCGCAGCTTTAAATGTCTTTTAGTGATGAGTTGCTATCCAGTGAGTTTGAGTCCCCTGAGATCATTTGAATACTAGATATTCATTATCAGTAGAAGTCCGGCTCCAATTCTGACTCTGGGATGGTCTTCTTCTGTTGTAATAGAAGCAGGTCTAAAACGACCTAGTAAAGTTTGACGCCTTTCAAACATGGGAGATGAACGTCAATAAACAGTGACCGATAATTAGGCCGATTAACGGAACAAGAGGTAGTCTTGCCGTTGCGTTGCGAGTAATCACGTATCTCACTTGAATATATCCGAATGGACAATTAGTCTCCTGGGTTTCTTCAAAGAGTACAATGGTAAATTCGGCACTGATTGGAAAGTATGTGCGAAAAGGAGAATAGGGAAGAGACACATATGAAATAGCTTTATCTTGACTTGGCCCTAATTGCTACAAGGTCTGGTAGTTGATCTGGCTTTCGTTCGATTTTGGCTGCTGTTCACTCCCCTATGGTGTCTGGAGAAGAAAAACGCTTGGCATTTATGGAAATGCGAGCAAAGCTGGAAAGAAAAGTGGAAAAAGGTCTCATAGGAAGTGTTAGGTATTGCTCTATTGTCCAAAGCGCCACTCACCGTTTACCTATCGCTCTAATCGACATCATTACAGAAGCCTTGGCCTTCCTTTGTACGAAATGGACCGCCAGACTTAAGCAAGATATAATTACCAACCGATTTCTGAGATAGAATCAGCGGTGATTAAGCATCAGCTGACAGCATTATATGCCTGATCGCCATGTCAATTACTTTCAAAAGATTCTTCTGCAATTGGCTCTTTTTTAGCTAGACGAACCGCCACAGAGCTGAACAATATGAATCCTTGGTTGGAGTAGCCACTCAAAGACAATAAGACTAATTTAGGAAATGTTGTGGCTGAAGAAGTGAAGGAGCGTCTCATATGGTGTTGTACTGGTAACCTCGGACAGTCCAAATGATATACAAGAGATGCGATTAGAATACCTTAGGTGCAATATTTATATTATCATTACTGCACAGTGTCCCGTAATCATCGTACTGCTGCCCGTCGAGGTCTAGACTTTGTATCCTTCGATGTGTCTGCACTGTGTAATCAAAAGATCATTTGACTTACTCAACAGATGTAGTGCAACTTCTCCCAAAGGCGGGATAGAGAGTCAAGGTCTACACCTTGGCCTTGTTGTTGGATAGTAAGGTAACCAGTAATGACACTGATGGTATCTTATTGGGGTGAGAGATCTTAAAGGGGAACCACATTGGGGTGATGGGAGTCCAGAAGTCGTTCGCAGGCGTTGTTGTGCTAAATGGAGCCTAGCGGATTACGTGCTTGGAAATTCCGCTGTTTAGCCAATCAGTCTAGTCGTCAATGACAAAAAGTCTCCCATGGAGTTTGCCTTCGGGCTTCTCATCATGAAAAACTCCCAGTTTGCATTTCCTGTTCTCTGCGTATCTTTCCCCTCCTTCAGGAAACCTTCCTCCCAGTTATGGCCTCCATTGTGTCCGTCGGCGAAGCAGGTATGCCTCTTTCCCGACTTGCCCCACCTTCGAAGTGGGGTGTCCCGCACAGGATTTTATACTGACCCATTTCACTATAGTCGCGAGGATAGCATACCTTTCCAGCGATGTTGTACTCTCTGCCCAGCCCGCTCTTAGCGCTGACTCGGAATTCTCGAGACATCTGCATGGACTTGCAGCAGCTAAAAGGCCTGGCCTGGTTGCAAAGAAACTGCCTGAGGTACGTCACCCTGGGAGATGAGTTGATTATACATACTGAAACTCGACGAAGATACAAGACCTAAGACACAATGTCGATCCGCTTATATCCGCCTTTCAACCGCTGCGTGCCGGCAAGTTGGTGTCGGTCACAACATCCTCTTCGATTCTCCTATCCTCTATTCCTCACCTATACAAATTGGCACAATATCCGATAGTAATACATGTATCACTGCATCCGTCAAACTATGCAGACTACTCGGAGGTCACGGCGATACGGCAGTCCGGCTTCACTTTCCTACAGTCTGAGACTATTCAGGAAGGACAAGATATTGCTCTTTCAGCACATGCCTTGGCTATTAGATCAGGGAAAGGGGTCATACACTTTTTTGATGCTGCAAATTCCAAAGACGACCATCCCATTCATGCCGAAGAAGGTGATCTAGTTAGGAGTGTATTAGACCTAGACACTGCAAGAGCTCATCAATCTACCGCAATTGGTGGTTCTTCTTTGTACGTTGATGAGGGGAGGCAGGTGAATACCACAGAATCTAGTGTTCCGACTATTAGCAACCGCGAGGATACAGTAGCAAAAGGGGCTTCTGTTCAGCCGCAAGCGAAGGGCACGAATGGGGATGGTTCGTCTGTTGGCTCGTCACTGCGGGAGAGCAGTGCGGACAGTAGGCCCACAGTTTCGTCTGCGACCTCAATGGGATCGGTCACCAGTCGGCCCGTCACATCGGAAGATATCCATAATTTCCTGTTAGAGATCTGGTCACAGGTTACTTCGGTTACTGGTCGGAATTATCAAGCCTTTGAGTATTCGGGTCCAGACGATGCCGAGTCGGCGTTGTTTGTTTTCGGGTCCACAGGCTTGTTCGTCGATGAGATCATGGCAGCTAAACCATCAGACGAGTTCGCCAAATGCGGAATCATCACTGCCCGCCTCTATCGGCCCTGGCTTGGTGCTCTGCTCAGTGAATCGATACCCCCATCTGTGAGAAGGATCGCAGTACTAGAGCAGATTCGGAAGAAGACCACAAAGTGGGGACCTGTTCTACTAGATGTATTGACTAGTCTTAGGACAGGGTCTTCCAGCACAAACACACCTATAGTTGTGGGATATCAACTTGGCTACATTGAGCCTGCAACCGTTCGTCAAGCACTGCGTGGGGTTTTCCAGAACCTCAATTCGGCGTCTCCCATCCAGAACCTCGAGGTCGGCAATAACGACCGACCGCAGGCTTCTCGTGATGATTTTAGCCTCGTACAACCAAAGGTCGAAAGTGCGTATATGAAGATCCTTGATCAGGTATTTGGCCAGAGACTACATGTCGCCAATCGTCTTGAGGCGGCGCATGCAGGCATATCCGCCACCATTGCAGCAAATCCTGAATATGGATTTGGTTCACTTCTTGCACGTATGGATCATCGAAAGCGCTTTATTGGCGAGGTCCAAGAAGCGGCATCGACTCGAGAGTTTACTACGGATACACCCCGAAACTGGCTTTCACGGTGGGCGCTCTCCGCAGAAGATTCAAAGAAAGCCAATACCCTGGCACCGGAGGTCATTGCACGGCTCAGTACTGACGGGTCAAGACTGGCGTCGCAGCTTTTGTCTTCGAAATCTTTGTTTGCCAAGGAATCTCAGTGGCTTATTGGATCTGATGCCTGGGCTTACGACCTTGGCAACTCAGGAGTTCATCATGTCATTGCGTCGGGGGCAAATGTAAATATGCTGATTATCGATTCACAGCCATGGTCGGAGCGAGCTGCGGCTGATGCGGTGCGAAGAAAGAAGGACATTGGTCTTTATGCCATGAATTTCGGGAATGCATACGTTGCATCTGTCGCTGTCTACAGTTCATACACTCAGGTACTCGAGGCGATGATTGAAGCAGATCAATTCGACGGGCCTTCAGTAGTTGTGGCATACCTTCCGTATAATAAGGAGGATGATTCGCCCTTGATAGTTCTGCAAGAAACGAAGAAGGCAGTTGATCTTGGGTATTGGCCTTTGTATCGGTGGAATCCTCACAATGAGGAGAAGGGCGAGCCGAACTTCCAACTAGATTCCGAGCGCATCAAACACGAGCTCGAAGAATTCTTGCGAAGGGACAACCACTTGACCCAATTGATGAACAGACATCCAGATTTCTCTGCTAATCTGTCGGAATCGTATGGCACCGAGGTACGAAGTCTTCAGAAGCGAAGAGCGAAGGACGCGTACGAAAAGATGCTTGAGGGTCTTTATGGAGCACCGATGACTGTTCTTTTTGCGTCGGACAATGGTAACTCTGAGAGTCTGGCTAAGCGGCTCGGCAATCGAGGAAAAGCGAGAGGGTTGAAGACTATGGTAATGGCTATGGACGATTTTCCCTTGGAGGACCTCCCTGGAGAAGAGAATGTGGTCCTACTCACCAGCACCGCTGGTCAAGGAGAGTTTCCACAGAATGGACGTGCATTCTGGAATGCGATCAGAAACAACGCTGAGCTAGATCTTTCCCAAATCAAGTTTTCCGTTTTCGCTCTCGGTGACAGTCACTACTGGCCGAGGAAAGATGACAAGATTTACTACAACAAGCCAGGCAAGGATCTGGATTGGCGGATTGCATTCCTCGGTGGCAAACGTCTAGCGGACATTGGACTTGGAGATGATCAGGATCCAGATGGCTACCAGACGGGTTACGCAGACTGGGAGCCTAAGCTGTGGCAGGCACTAGGCGTGGACAAGGTTGAAGGCCTGCCAGAAGAGCCTCCACCAATCACCAACGAAGACATTAAGATCGAATCAAATTTTCTCCGTGGAACTATCGCCGAAGGTCTTGAAGATACAAGCACTGGAGCTATTGCCGCTGCCGACCAACAGCTCACCAAATTTCACGGAACCTATATGCAAGACGATCGAGATCTGCGTGACGAACGTAAAGCGCAAGGCCTTGAGCCTGCCTACGCATTCATGATCCGATGTAGGCTGAACGGTGGTGTTGCTACTCCAGAGCAATGGTTGCAAATGGACCATATCAGCGGTGCTTACGGTAACGAGACGATGAAACTTACCACACGCCAGACCTTTCAATTCCACGGTGTCATTAAAAGCAAGTTAAAGCCGGCCATGAGGGGCATTAACAAGGCGTTGATGACTACCATCGCCGCCTGTGGAGATGTCAATCGCAATGTCATGTGCAGCACTCTACCGACGAAATCAGCCTACCACCGCGATGTCCACCAGGTTTCAGCGAAGATAAGTGACCATTTACTCCCAGCAACAACCGCATATCACGAAATCTGGCTCAAGGATGACAACGACAAGCAAACCAAAGTCGCTGGGGACGCAGTCGTCGACCACGAACCCCTCTATGGCCCTACTTATCTACCCCGAAAATTCAAAATCACCATCGCCATACCCCCACACAACGATACCGACGTCTACGCTCACGACGTCGGCCTCATCGCCATCAAAGGCGCCAACGGCCGTCTTGAAGGCTTCAACGTCCTAGCCGGCGGAGGCATGGGTGTCACACACAACAACAAGAAAACCTATCCCCGCACAGGTAGTATGTTTGGCTACATTGCAGCGGACAAAGTCCACTTTGCGTGTGAGAAAATCATGCTCGTGCAGCGGGATCACGGAGACCGCAAGAATCGCAAGCACGCTAGACTAAAGTATACCATTGACGATATGGGAGTTGAGGTTTTCAAAGGAAAAGTCGAAGACCTTCTCGGCTACAAGTTCGAGGAACCCCGTCCCTTTAAGTTTAAGTCCAACATCGACACCTTTGGGTGGCAAAAAGACGAGTTCGGAGTGAACCACTTCACTTTCTTCATTGAAAACGGTCGGGTTGAAGATACGGCCGACTTTCCCATGAAAACCGGCTTGCGTGAAATCGCCAAGATCCACAAGGGCGAATTCAGATTAACAGGGAACCAGCACTTGTGTCTCTCTGGGGTATCAGAAAAGGAAATGGACACGATAAAAGGATTGATGAAAAGGTACAAACTCGACAACGTGCAGTTCTCCGGCCTAAGATTGAGTTCGAGCGCTTGCGTGGCGTTCCCCACCTGCGGCCTTGCCATGGCAGAGTCCGAGCGCTACCTCCCCGAACTAATCACCAAACTTGAAAACTGCCTCGAAGAAAACGGCCTTGGCCAGGATAGCATCGTGATGCGCATGACCGGCTGCCCCAACGGCTGCGCCCGCCCCTGGCTCGCCGAGGTCGCGTTCGTGGGAAAAGCCTACGGCGCCTACAACATGTACCTAGGCGGCGGGTACCACGGCCAGCGACTGAACAAGCTGTACCGGAGCTCGATACAGGAAGAGGAGATTTTGGGCATTATGAAGCCGTTGTTGATGCGGTATGCGCTGGAGAGGGAGGAGGGCGAGAGGTTTGGCGATTTCGTGATTCGGATTGGGATGGTGAAGGCGACGAGGGAGGGGAAGACTTTTCATGAGGATGTTGCTGAGGGGGAGGGGGAGGAGGAGGATTAGGTTTGGGAATGTGGTGGGGTTGAGGCGTTGGTGGGAAGAGCATGGTTGCATTGCATTGGTTGGGTGTTTTTTCCGGTTCAGAAAAATCTTTGGATGTATATACATAGGGGTGGCCGCGTTCAACGAATTTTTTTCTTCCCACTGCATCTCATCTCCCTCTCCCTCTCCCTCTCCCTCTCCCCCCCCTCTCCCCACCTTAAACCTCCTCTCCCTCCCTCTCCCTCCCTCTCCCCCCCCCTCCCTCCCTACCCCCCTCTTTCCAACCCCCTCAAATAGAAAATCAAAAAAAACCCAAAAAATCAAAAAAACCAAAAAATTTAATCAAAACTAAAAAATTTAATGAAAACTAAAAAACGTCATGGCGATCCGTGTCTCAGACTTAACTGTTTGCGAAAAATCGAAAACGGGTGGATGTGGATGGGGAGGGGGAGGGTGAGGGGGAGGGCGAGGGCGAGGGTAGTGAGGTTGGGTGGGTGGGGATGCGTGGCGTCGGGGGGGGGTTAAGGGGGGGTTAAGGTGGGGGGGGTTAAGGTGGGGTTTTAAGGTGGGGAGAGGGAGGGAGGGAGGGAGGGAGCAGTGAGAGGGGATGATGGGAATAGGCCGGGTAGGAAGATGTGCACGTTGAATTAGGGACTCAATCGGTCACGACATTCGATTGCTTTTGCTACTTATATGTTATGGGTCGAGAGTATGTTATTACCCCCGCGCAGTCGGTCCCGGGGTTGGATTGGCCGTACACGTCGGCGCCCCCGTACTCGGCGCAATGCTTGTATACGGCGCCGTCGTATAAATCGTCTCCGCCCTCACCAGCACCGGAATCACGGCCCCCGTCACCAAGCCAAACTTCTGATGCCCAATAGCGCGCAGGACCGCGCCAAGGGAGCCGGAGTGGCTCGTAAAGGAGATGTAGGTGCTGTCGTCGTGGCTGAAGACGTCGTCGAGGAGGAGCTTGAGGCGGGCTTCTTGAGCGGAGTCGGTTTCGCGCAGGTCGGGTTTCCAAAGGGGGTCGTTCTCTGGGAAGCCGGGCTCGAAGGTGTAGGAGGGGTAGGTAGCGTGGATGTAGGACCTTGAGGAGCGGCGGTCGCAGGTGTGGATGCCGATGGCTTCGCGGAGGAGCTACAGACGTAGTGTCAGTGATGCTGGGCAGGCGCAAGGAGGGTGGGAGGCCTTGGGAGTGGCGGGGGCTAATATGTACCTCTTTTACTTCCGGAATAAAAGGCTGTCGGCTCGGAAGCTTGAGGCCCGAGAAGGTAATGTTGGCGGTAGCTAAGCAGCGGCTGAGAGGACTGGTGTAGTAGGTTTGCGGCACAGGAATTTTTTGGGTTGCGATTTCTTTTTCCCAGAAGGTGTTTGCAATTTGGGCTTGTTGGATGCCGTTTTCGGTCAGGTGGGCGTCGGCCCAGGTGACGGTGCCATTGCCATCTTTTTCTGACCAGTAGCACTGTGCATTCGGTTCTTGTCAGCTTTAAGCTCAATTTTCGGGAACTTGGCTTTACGAACGTTCCATGCTGGGGTGCCGTAGAAAGACTCGGCGGTGTTATGGTAGCCTTCGCCATGGCGACCCATATAAAGGACCTTGTATTGGACGTTTCTACCGCTCTGACGGTTCAGGCGGAAGACTTTGTGCTCGAAGCGTTGCCATTGGGTTTTCTTGTGTTCGGGGTCGTACTCGCTGTCTGTGTCGTACGTTTGATTAATAAGACCAAAGTTTGTGGCTGTCTGCAGGTTGAGTCAGGAATTCGATCTTTCTGACAGAGCTACTTTAGACATACATAGTCGAATGTAGAGGAGACGGTTTTTGGGTCATCTTGAAGAAAGAAGCCCGTGATGGTGGTGTAGTTAATGTATGATGGCCTGTCATTGGCCTCCCCCATCGCGAGCAAGGCAAGCACGGTCACAAGGAACAAGAGAGATTTGAGAGCCATGTTGAATCTGTCAGGCGAGCGCAATCGAAAGCTGGAAGAGAGAGCTTCATTATATACGAAGCGTAAGGCGCATCCGACACCATCTATAATGGATGTTCAAATGGACGACTCGGTACCGTAGGGCAGAAACTCAGCGAACCAAATCCTCGTCCACTCTCACGCTGCAGGCGCAAAGCGGAGGACCGGTGCAGAACGAAGAAGGTGAAGACTGAAGAGTGTTTCTCGAGGTTGTTTCTGAGCGAATCCAATCCGTCATCGCCAAAACGTGGGCATAGACTAGTGGGGTTCGGAGATCGGCGTTAGTACTGTAATTTATGTACTACCCCTTACCGTCGTACGTAAGGTAGTGCCAAGGTCGGCAGACGGAGCTTAGCAGATCCGTTATCAGATCCTCACGGAGCTGTTCAATTCCGTTAGAGGTGAGGGTATAAAGCTCATACAAACATACAACATGAGCCGCAATCCGCAGACTCAATTGAGAAACTGAAAGCTCTAGCACAAGATGCGGTCATTAGCGATCCCCAAATACTCTACCCCAGATCACTACGAGATCATCGATCTCCCCGCCCCCGCAATCACCTCCCCAGATCATGTACAAATCAAAGTACATGCGGCCAGCATTAACCCCGTAGATGTAAAGCTCGCATCAGGCCTGGCCAAGATGTTCGAGACCGCCAAGTTTGTCTCGAATGATCTTGTTCAGCCGGTCAGACACTGATATAGGCAGATTTCCATATAAGATTGGCCTCGATGTGTCAGGCACCATCTCGGCAGTTGGGGACAAGGTGACTGCGTTTAAAACCGGTGACGAGGTCTACGGTACCCTCGAGGGGAGTGATAGAGGTTCGTCATCCTAATGCCCCATCCGTGTCAAGCTCCCTGATTTGCATAGGCTCTGCCTCCGACTACGCCATCGCTTCTCAATCCGTCATAGCTTCAAAGCACTCCAAACTCTCACACACTGAAGCCGCCTCCCTCTGTATCGCCGGTATTACCGCCCTCCAAGTTTTTGACAGGGCCAACAGGATGGTCCCAGGAGGGCTGAAAGGCAAAACCGTCTTCGTCCCCGCCGGCCTTAGCGGCACAGGCTCAATAGGCTTGCAGTTGGCGAAGAATGTCTTTGGCGCCAGCAAAGTCATCACAACCGTCTCCACCGCAAAAATCGATAAAGTTCCCACTCTCCTGGGTACTGGCGTGGTGGATCAAATCGTCGACTACAAGACCCAAGACCCGTTAAAGGAAATCCGGCGCGGGTCGGTGGACTTCATGTTCGATACCGTGGGTGGAGCCATTTCCTATGTGTCTCTGATCAAGCCTAAGGCAGGCCGCATCATAACTGTTGCCACGCTGCCTGATGGCTCTGCCGTCAAGGAAGCTTTCCCGGATACGCCATTCTACTTCCTGTATGTGATGGACTTTATGGACTGGTATTATAGATTTCGAACTGGGAGACGGAACGTCGGGTACGAATACTTTACTGTGAAAGTCAAGACGGAAGATCTCGATAGGATGTCGAAATTCGTTGCTGAAGGGAAGGTCAAGCCTTTGGTAGGAAGGGTGGCGAAGCTGGATGATTTGGATGCGGTGAAGGAGGGTTGTAACGAAATTTACAAAGCCCATGGTGGTATTGGGAAATTTGTGATCGAGCTGGTTTAAGAGGATCTTGGGATCTGGATGCTAAACGAGATGGCGTTCGAAGACGAGAAATGCAGTCAAAGCTATGGGTAGCTGGAAGTGTCACCAAATAGCTCCTGTCGAGGGGTGCATCCCTTCGAGACCCTTAGACTTGGTAGTTATTGCGACAGTTCTCTATCCATGGACCTTTGCAACTGACCGTCTCGAGATATTCCCTTGTATTCGACATGACCATAGTCCACCTCAGCTATTTGGATGCCACAGGAATTACATTTAGCGGAGAACTTCCATCAAAGTCGTCTCGCTTGAAATAAGGAGCGATTCTTGACATATCCCAGAGGCACAGCCTTGCGTCTCAATCGTTGCAGGTAACGAACGATGAGCTGGGCGGAGTATATATATTGTGCACCGTAGGTATTGCATGTTGCGAGGACGAAGGGCCCGTTTCCGCCGACGGGATCTGGCTAAAAGGGAAAAAGACAGAAGACGAGAATTCCCGGGAATTAGTAACTTTGCATCGGAGTGAACACACAGTTGTTTCTGTGCGCACAAAGGTAACAGCGGAAGTCCTTTTAACATGACTTTTGACCGCGCCTATCAAAAGCCGTTCGGTGCTCGTCTTTCCACCAGCCGGATTATGTAGTGGTCAACTCAAAGCTTTAAGAGACAGTTTGAGCGGTATTGGTGTAGATATATGCTCACTCTCTGAATTGAGTGAAGGAAAACCAAAAGGTGTAAATCAAGGGAAATAGTAAAAGCTGTGATATTCCCTGGCTGGGGGCTTTTGATGATGAGCTTTATTGAACTGATGAAGAATCACGATACTCAAATGAGTGTCATTCTGGTAGATATCAAGCGGGCATAGACATTCGATCGAGACTCAATTCGGTTACTTCCATGTTATATGGACTTTTTGAGCATCGGGGGACAAATTATCCATTTGATCACATGGACTACTCGACGGACCGGCAAAGTGACGGACTGATATATCAAAATCCAAGTGCTCGACGATGTTTGTTTACTGTTGGCCCAAAATCCCAAAAGTAATGAAGAGTCTGATGACGGTACTCATGTTCAATTGAATATGAGCATGATGAAGGTCTTCGACGCAGTCTGTGGTGAAGCTGAAATCAGATCTCCTAACACACACTTCGCAAGGGGCCTCACGAGTAGAACCTGTACACCCATCGTAGGAACGGTACTAAGACTTCCGAATATTTGTTGGCAGTATCCCGCAGGTGGCGAATGCTCAGTTGCTTCAATTAAAATAGGAACGAAGTAGGTAGCAATTGCGGGGAAATGGGGGGTTATAGGGACTGGTGAAAGCCACCATCATAACTGTGGTTGCTGCAAAGAGGCTCGGAAGATGATTTCGCACGGTAGTTGATGTTTATTTGGGAACAATTCATCGATGTCGTACTCATTTGGGGAAGACGAGTAGTAATCTCGTAGTCTTATACCAATGGTCAAGGAGATCAAGACCCTGACCGGTACTGGAAGCCACCTGATCTTTACTAGTAAACAGGAAGGAAAAGGAGTTCTCGGAAGAATAACCGCCATGAACGTGTATCAGTATGCCGTTGACAAAGAGGATTGTCTCAATAACAAAACATCATAGAAAACACTAGAGCCGCGGTTGAGTCCAGTCGTGAATTTGCTCGCTCGTGTGAGCCTGGACCAGAACGCGCAAGTCGTAAACACACACCTTGCTGGTGGTTGGCGTCTACCTCTGTTCGCACACCCTGATATTTCAAGGCTGGGGATTGCATGCACTGAACGACGGAAGCTCAATTGAAACGAAGCAAAAGAAGAGGCAGGAAAGTTGAGCACCAGCCAACGTCGCAGCATCGTGGACATACAGACGCTGTACGATTGGTTCAAGAATCAAGAGGTCGACGACTTGGCGTTTTAGTTTATTGGCTCCGCAGATCTAAAAATACACTAGAGTCCGGGTCGCCGTAGCTGGCCCGCTTGTCTGCACAAAGAGACAGTGGAGATTCGCGATGCGCCCGGCGTCAGCCAACAACTCTCATGTTGTTTGAAGAGTTGCAGGCGGAGCAAGTCAGTTGGTATAGATCACTTCTTCTTGCTTCAAGGGCCGGCAATAGATCGAGGCCGCCATAACGAGCACACGACACATACTCTGCGGCTCCATGATTATTATTATGATGATGATGATTTATTATGATTGCCTATTTTTATTGAGCGGATTACGAGGCCTTTACTCCGTATTCCCTAAAGTACCTACTCCGCATCCCGGCCTCAATATGGAGACGACACCATTGAGACTACCCAATCATGGCAGACCGTACTGTGTAGCTCGGTCCACATGTCTCTTAAGGCCCTTGGGGAGGAGGGGAACTAGGACCGGATGGTCCAATTAACCGATCACGCCGAAGTTGGAAACCCCCCCCCTGCAATTTGGTTGCCAAATCCAACCCCCCCCCTTGTTCCTGCCCCCCCCTTTACAACCTCTTACGGCCCATGCGATCTACAGCCACCATGCATTTTGCCATTTTGGCATTTTGCTAGAATAAATCCAATTTCCCACTCATTTCTTCTCTTCTCCTTCTCTCCCCCCCCCATCAAGCGCTCACGAACTTTATTTGTTTTTCACATACTTTACATACCTTCGTTGACAGCCTGTCTCTCGCTCTCCAAGTCATTTGCCTTGCTTAATATTCTATACCTCTCGACGTATCCGTAGTAATACTGTAATTATTCCTTAACACTCAACACTACGAGAATGCAGTACTCCTTCGCAATTCTCGCCCTCGTGGCCGCCGTTCAGGCCAATCCCGTCGCTCTCCCGCAAGCAGTGACTGCCGCCATCTCCCCAGTGGCTCCTGCTCCTCCAGGTTGCTCGTCTGCTGTCTCTGGTAGCTTCGGCATTGCCGTGCACAACGTCAGCACGACAGCAGCAGCCGCGAAGAGACAAGCTACGACCTTACCTGAGTAAGTGGCCCCGGATAATTCAAATTCCAAGTTTTTCACCAAGCTAATCCATTCTCCAGTGGCCAAATCCAAGTCAAGACCTACGCAAAAGTCTCCATGATCACGGACGGTAAGATTGGTTCCGGACCGTGCTTGGTGGATATTGTTTCTGACTGGGTGAACAGGCCAAGTTCAGGGAAGCTTCCACACCATGGTGATGGCACCCGTGGCACAAATCGGTGACGGACAGATTCAAGCTGCCAAGACCGTTGCTCCCGTAACAGTGTTCTCCGATGGTCAGCCCCAAGCTCCAACCGTGGCACCAGCTACGCCTGCCTCGTCCCCCGCAACCACGAAGGCCAGCAGCCCTGCTTCCGTTGCCACTAGCGCGGCTGCTCCGGCACCAGTGTCCTCTGCCTCTTCCTCTGCGTCCTCATCTGCAGTATCGACAGCTGCGTCCTCATCCGCGGCTCCTGCTGCTAGCTCCACCTCTTCCGCCCCGGTCATGGTTGCGTGCTCTGCACCTGGAGAGCTTGCGATCACGCTCAACAACGGTGTCTTGAAGGATGCCAAGGGACGCACTGGGTACATTGCTTCCAACTACCAGCTCCAATTCGATGGACCACCCCAAGCTGGTGCTATTTACACTTCCGGTTTCACTACTTGTGGCAACGGCACTCTTGCCCTCGGTGGATCCAGCATTTTCTACCAGTGCTTGAGCGGCAGCTTCTACAATCTTTACGACCGATCATGGGCTGCTCAGTGCTCGCCCGTTTACATCAACACTCTCATGCTCAAACAGTGCTAGATTGGTCGCGACGCTTAGACTTCTGGATACTGCATAGTTTGCATATGATTCTACGGTGGGGTAATGGGTGGGCCATGTGGGAGGATACGTTTTCCGAATTTGCTCGCATCACAACATTTTGGAGATCTTCGTGCACATAATAATAACGTCATCCGCGTTGCATTTTGGCATTCTTAGGTACGACCTCTGCGCGATCTTGTCAATCGCCCAAAAGGCGTTGTATGATTGTTACCGTTCTTAGACCCTACGATTGGATTGGTATGGGGTTTTGGAAAGCTTGAATACTTCATGGAACAGGAGGCGGATTGGATGTGTACCGTAACTAGATGACTATCAAAATGAAAACACAGGCTTTCGGCGCGATGATTTGTTGATGTTGTTGCTCGCATTCCAGTCAAAAAACAAAAGGCCATGCATTTGTCACCCGCAGAATGCAATTATCTCCGCGCTTGGCTAATCCTCTACACGGACTCGTTCATTCAATGCGTCTCACATCAAGGTAACAAAATATGCACTCGTCAATCCCGAGGCTGTACAAGTAAATGTCTCATATCCCCCCAATGCGCAAGCCCTGAAACGGGTCTGCATGCGTCGGCGTTTGAGAGATCCAGGAACTCGAGCCAACCACAAAACCAACCCTTTTATGAGCATTTATATCATTGACGATTTATGCGATGACTTGATATAAATCATCGGTGAACCTATGCTCTGTCGAATTATTTTTGACCGTTAGCTCTTTAGGGCTCTTTAGTGCGATGCGATTAGGAATCAACGGATTTCCCTGACCGAACCCGAGTATGTATATATGTAATCCACTGGACTGGAGGGGAGAACCGAACGATTAGAGGCTGAAATTTGTTCTTTGGCATTCGCTGCGTCCCACTGCATAGTACTGTATGGCGTCATTCGAGCGTTTTCTTACAGACCTATGGGGCTTTCCATAGCCCATCCATCGACTTATCACCTCATTCTCTTGCAGCTGTTAACTAATGTATTTAGCGCGACCTAGAGACGCTTCGTTGCGGAGCAAGAGACTGAGTCATGGGCAAACGCGGCTGCTCCGGAGACATGGGCTTTGCGGATACCTTGCCTGCTGAGAAATCTCATTCATCCCGGTTGATGACATGGTTGTGTTCCTGCCAAGCGCGGGCCGTATCAGTATATATTGTTGTAGAGCCGTGCATTGCAGAAGATGTCGACAACGCTCGGTACCAGCAGCTTTTCCAAAACCCATAGCATTAGTCGCCATGGCGCCTATAAACGGCTACGATGGCGTGTCTGTTATCGATATCCGCCAGAAGGGACTTGGCGTTTCCCTTGTCGATGAAATTCGTGAGAAACTTCGACCGGGGAAAGGGGAAGAGAAGAGACTGCCGACTCTATTGCTTTATGATGAACGAGGACTGAAGATCTTCGAAGACATCACGTACCTCGACGAGTACTATCTGACAAATGCTGAAATCGAGGTCCTGACCACGCACGCCACCGAGATTGCACAGTCCCTACGTGAAGGCTCTATGATAGTTGAGCTAGGAAGCGGGTATGAGCTCGCCTTCCTGGTTGAACAGACTCGAACTTGAAGAGTCTTGGCAAACCGGCAAAGCCTTGCACTATTTGAATCATGCGTTGCTAACGATGTACCAGCAACCTCCGTAAAGTCAACATTCTATTGCAAGCGCTTGAAAAAGCCGGAAAGATTGTCGACTACTACGCCTTGGACCTCTCGCTCCCAGAGCTACGGCGGACTCTTTCCGCGGTCCCCAAGGGCACGTTCAGGCACGTCCAATGTCATGGCCTACTCGGCACCTACGAAGATGGGCTCGCTTGGCTACAGACGCCAGAGAACCAACAGAAGCAGAAATGCATTATGTGGCTAGGGTCCTCCATTGGGAACTTCACCCGCCCAGAAGCAGCCGCTTTCTTGAAGAGTTTCGCGAAAGTCTTGGGAGAACAGGACACCATGCTAATAGGCGTAGACGCCTGTCAAGATAAAGACAAAGTCCACCATGCCTACAACGACAAAGAAGGCATTACACATAAGTTCGTCCGTAACGGACTGGACCAAGCTAATTTGCTACTCGGAAAGCATGTCTTCAAACAAGATGATTGGGATATCGTCGGCGAATACGACGAAGCAGCCGGGCGTCACCAGGCCTTCTACTGTGCTCTGAAGGACCTTGACGTTGAGGACATTCACATCACTGCTGGAGAAAGGATCCGAGTCGAGGAAAGCTACAAATATTCATCGCTTCAAAGCAGTCAGCTTTGGCAAGCTGCCGGCCTGATACCACAGGCGGCTTTTGGCAACAAGCATGATGACTATCGTAAGTGACGCTCTACCAAAGCAAGGATCTGTTCTTTTTTTCTAGCAGATCTTTCCTCTCAAGATTTCATGTGGGGTGTATATGTTGAACGCAGTTGGGTTTTCTCGTTTAGTGGCTTTCTCCGCAAAACTCCATTCACTCGCTATTTTAGTCTTTCTGAGCATCGTCATAGCTTTCTGTTACATCAATCCTGGCATAACAAGAGCAACCGAATGTTCGATGTAAACCTGGATCTATATCTGGATATCTAATACACCAACATGTCTGCAGATTTACACATGCTCTCCATACCGAGGTTCTCTTTCCCCCTACAAGCGGAAGACTATGCAGCTACAACGGTTCCAACCTTGCACGAATTTGAGCAGCTATGGGCAGTGTGGGATACTGTCACACGTCTCATGATCCCGGAAGAAGAGCTCCTATCAAAACCTATCGAATTGAGAAATTGTTGCCTATTTTATCTTGGACACATTCCCGCATTTTTAGATATACATCTAAGCAAGGCTACCGATGGTACAGCAACATATCCTGGTGTCTATCACCAAATGTTCGAGCGAGGCATCGATCCAGATGTCGATGACCCCGACGACTGCCACACACACAGTGAAATCCCGGACACCTGGCCTCCGGTCAAGGAAATCTTGGATTTTCAAACCAGAGTTCGCAGTCGGATGAGATCGTTGTATAGAAGCAATCGGGTGGACGAAGACCGGAAGGTTGGTCGATCGACGTGGCTAGGCCTCGAGCATGAAGGTGAACTCTTCTGCTACGTATCGGTGAGGTAACCCACGATCTAATCGCGATTAGCCATGCACCTGGAGACACTATTGTACATGCTCTTACAAAGCGACAAGACCCTGCCACCCCCTCTGGTAATCCCGGATTTTGAAGAACTAGCGAACCAAGCGGGAAAAACCGCCGTGCCCAACGAGTGGGTCAAGGTCCCTTCGAGTAGGTTTTCCGTCGGGTTAGACGATCCAGAGAACGATCTTGGGCCTGATCGCTATTTTGGATGGGACAACGAGAAGCCAAAACGTGAGGTTGAAGTGCCGGCATTTGAGGCTAAAGCAAGACCGATTACCAACGAAGATTACGCGCGGTATCTAGATGAGACCGGTCGAGCACAACTACCAGCATCATGGAGATCATTACCTCAGAAGTCTGGTTCTACATCGGCAAATGGTGGCACGGACATGCACGTAAACAGGGACGGGGTTTACCTGAACAGGCACAGCCAACGTCTAACTAATGCTTATCTGAAGGACAAATCCGTCAAAACTGTTTATGGGCCTGTACCATTGAGACATGCTTTACACTGGCCAGTCATGGCATCTTACGACGAGCTTTCAGGGTGCGCAAAGTGGATGAACGGACGTATTCCTACCGCAGACGAAGTACGAAGCATCTACAATTACGTTGATGTGGCCAAGGCCAAGGAAGGGCAAAGCGTACTTTCTAGAAAGATCTCTGCAGTCAATGGGTACTTTTCTGCGACCCATTTTCAAAGTTCCAATCTTACAGTGCTACAGGGAAATGTCCAATGAAGGCGTAGAGGAGTCGCCGCCATCTCAGCATTGTCGTAATGGCGCCTCCAGCGCCGAGCGACGTCTAAATCCGCACGAAGTCTTTGTTGACCTCAAAGGTTGCAACGTGGGCTTCAAGCACTTCCACCCTACTCCTGTTTCCCAGAATGGCAACAAGCTATCTGGGCAGGGTGAAATGGGTGGCGTGTGGGAATGGACTAGCTCGATGCTGGAGAGGCACGACGGATTCGAACCTATGGGTCTATATCCAGTATACACAGGTGAGCCTTAGTGGTAGAGAAACTTTGAAGGCCTAAGTTGCTTGACTGACTGACCGTTAAAGCCGATTTCTTCGATGGGAAACACAACATTCTGCTTGGCGGATCCTGGGCAACCCACCCTCGAATTGCTGGACGCAAGACTTTGTGAGTCAATTTCTCTCAGGACATCGCTCTAGCTGATTGCTGTAGTGTCAACTGGTACCAGCGCAATTACCCATTTGTATGGGCTGGTGCGCGACTCGTTCGTGACATGTAAACCACTGGACAGCTGCGGTAGCTGTTCAACCAGCAAGTGGTCCAAGCTTTCAACAAGCATCTTCCGACGTGCACAGTCCACCAAAGTCGGAGGTGTGACCACTCCGCAACATGGCTGAGGATTTCTCTGCTTGAAATCCGAACGAGTTTATTAGCATTCCCTTATCAAACAATCTGCGTCAGCTTAATCCCTGAGACTTTCAATAGGAGTAAAAAGGCTCCTTGTCGGAATCTTCCAACATGTGATGCCACACTCGATCTGTCATTTCTAATCTGAATGTCTAGGCATCTAGTATTTTTTCAGAAATCAAGTTTTTTGATGGAAGAAACTTGTCTCTTCTGACACCGTTATCTGAAGATGATTTCAAAGTTGTGGAGTAATCTTTGCAAGTTATATAAGCTTGCCCTTTTCCTTCTTTTTCTTTCCTCGCCTGATTCCCGCCTAATTTCATACACCATCTTACTGCTTCAATATTTACCACATGAAACTGCGACCACCAAGAGAATGCGATGGCATGGCGATTGAAGAGACTCGGCCCTCGAGACACCACTTCAGACACCTCCAAGATTACCACTACCACCCCTATCGAGGTGCTTGACCCCATCGCCGAATAAGGAAATCCTTGATCAAATATCAAGGACCAAGGAACTTCCATGCTGATCATGAATCATCTACATCTAAAGCGAACCAGTTCGACCACTTCCAGCCAGCTATCTGCCGTATGAGGCTCGAATCAACCATTTACTTTGCTGGAAATACACATCTCCAGAAAGGAGCCGCCTTTAGGTCGCATATCGACTCCAATACAACAACAACACCACTGGTTGGTGACTTCCAAAGCAAGATCACTATCAAGCATCGGTTTGTTGGACTTGGTCATAGGAATGTTGTGATTACACTTTGTACATTAGCAAGACTTCTTCGTTACAGGGCTCGACACATTATCCGGCACCGGGTCGATTGTTTTTATTCCGGTGTTTACCTTACCCCTTATTTACAACACAGCATCCTGCGCATTCATCTACGCGTCCATTACTGAACAAATCACCCTTGCTCTGCTTCCATCTTCTTACTTCAAGGGCTGTTTTGCTTCGCAGTCGTTGAACATAAGATTCTCTTACCTTGAACATTGCATCTTGCTCCATAACCCGAAATATCTCGGCTTCCTCTTCATCAAAGTCACTCCGATACAATCTTAGCTATTAACTCGACCAGCAACATGGGCAACCAGATACTCTACAAATGGGAGGTATGTCAAGTATACATAGTCGCGTCTAATGTGATCTAAGTTGTTCGCTGACATGATCTGCTATCAGGAGAATAATCACGGCTTAGGTACAATCAATCATTTCCGAAGACAGCGACTATCGAAGCTTTCCACAAAGATACTGACTAAACACAGAGCACAAGTGTGGAACGTGCAGGACTGTATTGTCGAGCCCACGTGCAAAGAATACATGCTTTGGTGTACATGAAGAAGTGTGCTCAAAGTACCACAAAACCCTCTTCTACCTAGGTAAGAGACGCGTAATACAAACGTGTTCGTGACGTTCATAAACTAACTCGGTGTGCAGGAATGTCTCACAAATGTGACGCGTATGTTATGTCGCTTTCTTCTTTGTTTCAAGCTTGTTCGTACTGATATACTGGTCCTTGGTAGTTGTCGGAAGAGCAGTGAGATTCATGACAAAAGGCATCGTGAAATTGCAGAACTGCTGCAAAGGATACTGGATGGAGATGATGCCGCCGTCATCTCGAGTCCTTTGTCTAAAAAGAAGAGGAAAACTAGGCAGAGTGACGCTCTCGACATGTTCAAGACCCCTGCGGACTTTAGCAATGACTGCCACACAGAGGAAGACTTGTGGGCCGACAGCAGCACTCTATACGATGATGACCTCGAGCTAAACAGGTCAACCTCGGTCGACAAAAAGGAAAACTGCGGATCCAAAAAGACACAGAAGGCAGAAAGGAGGATTGCAAGGAACCAGTGCCGCTTCAAGGTCATGACCATAGACGATGTGAAGAGGGTGAACGAGGCTTTACATCCGCTCCTGGACAGGAATCTTCTTGATGATGGAACCGACGAGCCTCGGAACAATCTTGGTCTGCCAAACAACGCAACAATCAACGCCAATATCGCGTTCAGTACCCGCACGTTTCGGTACTCGAGCCTCAGGTTACAAGTCCACAACAAGAAGATTCTCAAGGCCAACGGCACTCCCAACAGCACCCCTGACACGAAAAGTCCGACCCCGGCTTCCCAGAACTCCCCCTTCATCACGACCATCCTCCTCCGCCTCGGCATCTCCTCTCCGCCCCTTCACCCCCACAAAGAACGCAAACCCCTCGTCACCCGCCTCCGCCACCTCATCGCCGCCGACCTCGAATGCGTCGACAACGAAGAAAGAGAAACCATGATGCGCATGGCCGGGTACTGGAGGTACGCCAACCGGAGAACCTACAACGCCATGGTGCGCAACAACCAACTCTGGGACTGGGAAACCGGCGCCAAACTCGAAGAAATCGAAGACGAAAGCGACTTCGGCGACGACAACACCGACGACGGCGGCAACCTCTCCGACCTCGAAACCGCCGTCGCCACCCCCCCACTCCTCGAAGACTACGCCGACGCCTTCGACCTCGACCCCGAAACGGCCGCCCTCCAGCTCGTCGACCGCGACGCTCTGCTCGACGCCGCCCTCGAGCAGACCGAAACAAAACCCACTCCAAACACCGCCACAGCCCGCATCCTCTTCTCCGGCCTCAAAGACACCCGCGGCGCTCCCCTCCCCCACATCCCAGACCTCACAACCCACGCCCCCGACCCCGACCCCGACGCCACCCCCACCCGCGCAACCTTCGCCGCCATCGCCGACACCCGCTTCCGCACCACCACGCCCACGCCCACGCACCCCGCCTTCCCTCCCTCCAACCCCACCACCATCATGACCCCGAGATCCGGTTTCCCACCCCTCCCGAAAACCCCCCTGGTGCAGGATCCGAATAATCGCTTCTCGCCTCTGGCGGCGGCGGGGGCGAGGGTTGTGAGACCGGTGGGGAGTTTGGCTGTGAGACCGGTGGGCGGTTTGGCTGTGAGGGCGCCGGGGAGGGAGGCGGCGAAGGTTGGGAAGGGGGACGGGTGGAAGGAGGTGGGGAGGAGGGGGAGGTAGGTAGGTGACTGTGTTTTTGGTTTTGTAAGGATTTTGTGGGGGGGGCCAGCCTACAGTAAGAGAATGAAAATGAGAAAGAAGAGAAAGGTAGTAAGTAATAAGGCGGGAAATGAGGATTTACATCATCTGAAACTTTTCCAAATTATTGCATCCCGTCTCCTCCCCTCACCTTCAAAAAAGTCATCATGTAACGCCATCGCCTTAGTCTCTATCTATAATTCCCAAGAGAAACCGCCTATTGGGTCTTTTTTTTTCTTCTTTTCCCGTTCCCTTTTTTTTTTCTTTTTCTTCTTTTTTTTGGGAAGGGGGGGGGATCTTCTACTGTATGTACATATGCGCGAACAATAATAATCCGGGGTTTTTTTATATTGGAACACTGGTGAGATCTTTTTGTGTTTGTTTGTTGTGTGTTGTTTGTTGTTTGTTGTTTGTGGACTTGTGGACTTGTTGCTAGGGAGGGAGGGAGGTGGGAAGGTAAGGTAAGGAATTTGAGAGGACGCAACGGCAGTCTTTTGTGCACTTCGCCTACCTAACCCAACCCACCCCTACCCAACCAACCAAACTAAGCAACAACCCCCCCCCACGGCTCTCCCATATCCCGACCCCTGACCTCCTTCCTTCTTCTCCCCAGTCCTCACGCCATGGGAGATCACACAAGTATATCCAAGAAAACGCCACCGGGTATCTAACGCGACTACCTCAACCCCAACGCCTCCTCAACCCAAAAGCCCGCCACTTATGAACACCCCAAAAGACCCAAAAAACTAGACGAGGAAAATCGGTATTTCATCCACCCCTCCCCCACCGCCATCCCCTTGCCTCTCCCTCTCCCTCCTAGCTTTCAACCGGCGCCGTGCTGCTTCACTCATTCCCTGGTTTCTGCACGGTGGGCCCGTAGCATCTAGGTCGAAGCTTGCGCGTTTGGCGATCTTGGGGATGGGGTTTTCTGCAGGAGGCGGTGGTGGGGGAAGGTGGGAGGAGGAAGGCATGGTGGAGGTGGATGATTTCTTGAGAATTTGTGGTAGTGGTGGTGGTGGAGCGGGGTCGGCGGTGGCGCGGTGGAAGAGGGCTTCTGCTGCTTTGCGCGTGGGTGTCTCGGGTACTTTCCTGGCCGGCGGCGGGGAATGACCTTTCTTGGGCGCTGGAAGGGCATCCAGGTCATCGTCGTCCGAGTCGGCTGTGCTAGAAGAAGCTCGCCGTGGGGGTCGTTTCTGCGTTTTGGGTTTGGGGCTAAGATCGAAGAGTTTTGCGGTCTGAGGAGCTACGGGCTTGGAGTATCCCGCTGCGGCGCGAGTGCTGCTCTTGACGCCCTGGAGGCCGGTTAAGGACGGCGCACCAGTTTGGCTCGGGCTGGTGGTCATGAACGATTGCAGCACGGTGCCGGACCATGGCGCATCGAGCTTGTCCTCCTCGGCCCACTCCTCGTGCTCGCTGTCGCTGTCAGACCTCGGTCGGCCCTTGCTCTTGAGTTTGTCTACCGCTGCTTTCGTTTTCGCCTCCCTCGCCTGCGCTTCTTTGCGCTTCTTAGTTTCGGCGCGCATGGCGGCGATGGAGTCGGTGGGGCGGGAGATGGTGCTGATGGTGGAGGTGTGGTGCGTGTGGGCGAGGGATTTCAGGCGCGTGTATTCGGCGTGGTGGAGGTGTTGCGTGAAGGTGTGCGCGGCGGAGAGGAATTCGTCTTCGACCATGATATAGATATCGTCGGCAGAGAGACCGGGGCGCATGGCTTCTTCGGTTGGGGGGGCGGGTGGGGGGGAGGTGGAGGGTGTACGCTGGGGATTGGATATGGCTGTTCGTCTCGGTGTCGGCGCGGGGGTTAGGGGGTTTTCGTCGTCTGAGTCTGGGTCGAGGATTCTTTGTCGCTTGGTAGATGATTGGGCGGGCTTGGTGGTGCGGGTTTTGGCTGTGGGAGCTGCTCCGTTACTCAGCCAGGGGAGGGTCCTTGCCATGGTTGCTGGACAAAGACGCGGAGCAAAGCAGGCATGGTGGATAGGGGATTTAAGCCTTATCTAATCGATCTAATCAGTTAGCGCCAAAGAAACCCTAATCTTTGTTGCCCTAGCTTGACACCTCTGGCATTGTGTAATAGGCCTCATCCAGGGTTTTCTTATTGAGTACCAATCTTCCTTCTTTGTTCGCTTACTCTTGAAAAGACGCTACCCTAGAGGAGAAGAGAATTAGAGGAGGATAGTGAAGATGGGGGATTCTGCAGTGGCGGAAGCATTGATCCCACGCTTCAAAGTGCAGAAGCTTCTAAATCAAGGTCACTACTTTACTCTCTGGATCAGTTTACCGATACCAAGACTTCCACTAAATGTGTAGGCAGACCAAGCCGGTCGACGCATCACCCTTCTTGGCACCATTGACGACTCCCCAGCCCTCCTCACAGCTGAGCGAGCAGCTTTCCCCACTGATCCTACATTCCTCAGTGCCTTCCTCGCTGCCATTGCTTGTATCAAGAATCTAGGTGCCAATGACATCTACCACTGGTATCTTGCCTCTTCGGGCCCCTCAGACGCAGGTCTACCAGATTTAAAGCTCAATGTGATCTATCCATGTACCGAGAAGCATGTAAAAAAATACGCACCGCAAAACGTACGCATGGTTACCGAAACCCCAAAAATCTACAAAGACCATGTACGTCCCTATATGCAAAAGCAGCGGGACGAAGGCCGGTTGAATTGGGTATTCAATATCATAGAAGGCCGTACGGAGCAAGAGGACGTCATGCTGCGAGACCACGGAGAAGATGTACAAGAACGATTTCTCCTACTGCCGGATCTGAACTGGGATCGGAAAACGTTGACGAGCTTGCATCTCCTTGGACTGGTTGAGAGAAGAGATATCTGGAGTCTGCGGGATTTGAAAAAAGAAAACGTGGGATGGTTGAAGCATATGAGGGAAAAGATCCTGGATGCGACGGTAGGGTTATATCCAGAGGTAGAGAGGGATATGCTGAAGCTTTATGTTCATTGTATGTTCGGCCTATTTCCATCATGCTACTAAATAAGCCTATCAACTGACACTTACTCACCCCAGATCAACCAACCTACTATCATTTCCACATTCACGTGGTCCATGTGATGCTAGAATCCGGAAACACCCAGGCCACCGGAAAAGCCTTCGGTCTCGAAAATCTGATATCCCAGCTCGAGACCCTCTCTGGAGGTCCCCAAGCCAGCATGGCAGACGTCAGTCTTACTTACTACGTAGGCGAAGCCAACGAGTTGTGGACTTCCATCTTCCTACCTCTCAAAGAGGCCGGGAAGAAGTGAGCGAATGAGCGCGGAAGGGGGGAGATTCCAGATTTGGGATTTGGGATTTTCTCTGATATCAGAGAATGCTAGGAATCCTAGCACGTGTCGACAATGACACCATTCTCGACTCTTCGAAAATTTAGACCTCAGGGTCTAGTGCCATTCTGGCGCTTCTTTACCATTATGGCAAAGTTTCCCAGTTATGGGATATCGCGGTTGTTCGCGAGTGAGGTCTTAGGGTTGGAGTGCCTGTATGGCGCTTGGAGGGTGGAGCTTCTTGTCGCTTTGGTGGTGGCCCGGGCTGAATGAGGGAGAGGGGAGTTATTCGAGATGCTACGGGGGAGATCGATATTGGGTGTTTCAAGATCATCAGCTCAACCGGATGGGATTGGTTTGAATGTTCAGTCTTTACCGTTACCCGGACGTAACTGTTTCCGCAATGGATTTGGGACATCCAACATGTCAAGCCTCTTTAAGGTGCTTGAAATCACAGAGATACTTATGGTGGTAAACGCATTATTGTGCTGACCTATGTGAATGTTGTCTGAGATTTTAGCATGCTAAACTTGTAGAACTATTTCTATTGAAAATCTAGGTTTGATGGATTCGACACTGGAATCGCCTACCGAATCTATCCCAACCAATCCACTCCGAACCCACCATGAAACGCGCCCCCAACCTTGCCCCCAAAAATCCCAAAGCACCTCAAGGACTCTCCGGCGGCGTCATAAGTTCATTCCCCCCACCCCATCCGCCCCGCCCCCTCAAAGCGCTATGGCTACCAGTGCCAACCCCAACCCCAACCCCATCCTCTGACTCTGACTCTGACTCTGACTCTGAGTTTCCAAGATCCGTGTTAGGGCCTGCGTGTTCGTTTTCTTTGTCCGAGTCGGAGTGGGTGTCATTTGAAGTTTGGGGGTCTTTGGGAGGTTCATCATCGTCCTCGCTATTCTCTCGGTCGCTTTCTTCGAGTGTTTCCGTTTCGGGAGTATTTCTCTCGGTGGTGAGTCCGCTGTGTGAGTAGTACAAGGACAGGGCTACGTTGCTGCTTGTGTCTTCATCTGGGCTGGGTTGTTCGGGCGTGGTTTCGTTGGGGCTTGTGGCGTCGTTGCTGCTATCGGGTTGCTCACTCTTCAGACGAGCGTTCTGCGGACTGGTGCTCTCAAGATCTACGTCCTCGCTGCTCTCGGTACTAGGCTTTTTTTCCTGGGCCGGTTTCTTGAGGCTGAGGCCTTCAGGAATGGATTCCCCACTGGGGCTTTCCTCAACCGAAATCCTCGGACTGCTGTCACTCCTGCCATTGCCCTGGCCGTTTCGCAGCACGGTACGGTTATAGTGGTGCAGGCAGCCCTTTAACATGGTGGCGACCTGCCTTTGGCTTGCATGAGGGTGGCGAGCCCTTATGGTGCTGAGAAGTTGGTCCACGATGTTGACCATGTCGTCACTATCGATAATTTGACGTTGCTCAAAATCTATGAAGACTGTGGAATACGAAGGTTTGAAAGGAGGAGGAACGGTGCTATAAGCAGGGTTTTTGGTGTCGAGGAGAGTGCATCGTTTGTGTCGAAGTCGAAGATCGAGGAAGAGGTGTTGGGGGAGTGGAGGTAGCATTCACTGGAAGGTTATTTTTTCTAGAGATGATTGACCAGAGGTGCTGTAAGTTCAGGGAGAGTTTTCAAAATATTATTTGCTGCTTCTTCCGCGACAGGGCTCTTCTTGTGGGAATAGCTCGTTGTCGTCCATTTCGTTATTTCTATTGTTCGGCGAAGTGGATCCTCCGCTGCTCAACTCGCTATGGTTGTTGCCCTCCCTGAGTCCGGTTTCCTCCTCCTCTTCAATTTCCTCAGTCTCACTCCGGTCTCCTTCTAGATGTGAACAATTTCGACTCCACCCTGACGTATTATCAGAGCTTTCGCTTCTTTTCTCCCCTTCTGATGTTCTTTCCTGTTTCTCAGAGCTTCTGACTTCTTCGTCAGAGTCCCGGCTTTTCGTCTTGGTTAGTTTCTTCATCTCCAAGAAACCAAGCGTCACTGTTGAGAGTTCTGTCCACATACTCAGAGCTTCCTGCATTGATTACAGTCTTCGTACTAGCATCGCTCTCATAACTTTCACCGTCGGCCACAATCTCATCGCTCCAATCCTCATTTCTCCCACCGTTACCTGGGCTGTCTGAGTCAATTACAGTCTTCGTACTAGCATCACTCTCACAACCGCCACCATTGCCTGAGCTGTCCGAATCAGCTACAATTTTCGTCCTAGCAGCGCTCTTATCGCTCTCATCGTTGTATGGGCTGTCTGAATCAATTACAGCCTTCGTACTGGCATCACTCTCACAACCGCCATCGTTGACATCGCTCTCATCGTTTTCGCTGTTGCCTGAACTGTCTTCGTCGACAACAGTCTTCGTACTAGCGCCGCTTTCATCATTGTCACCGTTGGCCCCACTCTCGCGGCGTCCGCCGTTGCTAGGGCTGTTACCACTGCCTCCGCTCATATCGCCCTTCTCATCATCGGCATCGTTAGGACTCCAAAGCTCGGCGCCAAGCCGAGGTCTTGTCGATAACAGCTGTTCTGTTTTTGCTGTGAACGTCGTCCTCCTATCCTCGCTTCTCCCACTACTCGGTTCTTCAGTAGCATTTCTTACTACAACTGGACCCTTCTTCCTCTCGTTGATTATCTGTTCATTCTTGTCGGGAGGGCTACTCTCAGAACTGATGTCCGACTCACCACCCTTGTACCTCCTCCGGCGTCGATTTGTGGGACTGCTACAATCACGGTCTGCCACTGTTCTGTTTCCCCCTTCAGTGGCACGTTCACTTTCAGCGACAAGGTGACTTCGGTCCATTGCATTCGGATGGAGCGTCCTCCACTGCCGCAGGACATCCGCCCTGGACCCGACAATCTGGTCAACTTGACTTTGGACTGTTGGCGTAGCATGATTATCCCAAGCCACGTTGCTCGCACCACTAAAACTTCTACTTTGTTGTCGTTTGTGGCCCCTTCGCGGCTCCGGGTGCAGGACTTGCCCTCCCCTCATCGGTGCTGCAGCGTCAGATTCCTTGTTATCCTCGTCCTCCTCCTCAAATGCTGCCGGCCGCTCCCCAGTTGCTGTTGATCTGCGCTTCATTATTCCTTTCTTCGGTACGTTGTTCGAATGAAGGTGCCTTTCGATTCCCTGCCGGGATCTCGGAGACTGTATCTGCGGTACATTGAGGCGTTCACCCCACCGAATATGAAGTATTTCATCGTGCGACAGGGTGCTGGGATCTAGGTGACTGTGGGCCTGCGTTAGGGGCGATTGAGACCTAAAGAGCGAATTCGTGCTGCGATCGGGGTTCTTTTGAGTTTGAACCAAGGGCGATGGATGCCTTGTGAGTGGTGGTGAAGGCGTTGAGCTGGGAACGTAAAGAGGGGAACGGCTGCGAGGAAAAGTTGGAGCGTTGAGTATCAAGGACGAAGAATGAAAAGGAGAAGGCCGTGGGCTTTTTAGCTCTGAAGACGTATTAATATTGTCGTTGGGCGAGGAGCTGTTGGGATCTAGGGCCTGGACAACATTGTTCTCGGATATCGAGGTATTACTTAGTGATGGCATCACTCCTGACGACAAGGCAAAGTCTCGTCTTTCATACGTAGAGGATAGCTCTTCTGCCGCTGGACCTCCCGAAGCAAGCTGCGCATGCCTTTCCCTCTCTTGATGCTTCCAAGGGGTGCCGGGTGTCTGCCCCGATACTGGACCCGCAGAATCAAAATCAGCAAGACTTTCCCATTTTTGAGGGGTTGTCACTGAGGCTCCCGATCTAGGGACTGAAGACATTGGCATCGCAGACACTGGGCCTGACGAGGATGGAAAAGCCGATGCAGCGCTCGAGGCTTCACCGGCTCTCTGCGCCTTTCGTTGCCATTCCTCGACTTCCTCGGAAGTCTTGTGCACTTCTTTACAGGGGCCCGCTTTACTAAATGCTTCAAACGCTAGCCCCCATTTACGCTGGTGGTAGAGAGCGATACCCATGGTAAAGTGGCAAAGCGACGTCAAAGGTTGGTCATGCAAATCGCTGGCTTCGTTCAGGGCCCAAGTGCAGTGTTGTTCCATATCCTTCCAGTCTCTTAGTATCAGTGATGCGTCCGCTGCCATTAGCGCCATCTCCACCGTTACGTATTTGATACTTCGAGGGAGCTGCGTGTACATTGATTCATACTTCTCACGCGTTCGCACTGGGGAAATATCGCCTTCGCCATCCCTATGAAAGCTGGGGTTATCGACCTCGCCTCGCCTCGCTTGCGAGCGTTTGTTCAAGATTGATTGCAATTGCTCTACTTTGCTTTTTAAGCTTTGGTTCTCATTCATTGCCTTTTCTAGATCTTTCTTGGTTTTCCTTTCGTTCTCTTGGTATCGGTGGACGATAGCCCTTTGTGTTTGAAGCTCTTTTTCACATGCTTCGTGGGCATTGTATTCTTCGTATGGGATCTGGCCGGCGGACTCGTGGTTCAATTTTGCGGACGGAGGCCTAGGCTAAGCGCGAGCGTGTCAAAAGTATGCATAGCAAGGAGTAATGGGATACCAGGTTATACTATAGATGGTTGAGGGGATTCAAACCCACATTGTCAGAATCTTCCACGGCAATGGGTAACGCGGAGCCAAAAGGCGACCCCGGGAATTGTTCCTTCCCATCTTCGGAGTATTCGCTGAGGTCTAGTGGGTTAGTACCTACCTCTTCCTTCGACTTTTCTGACGATGCGGATGCTTCAGGGAGCGATTCAGCAGACGACGGAGGCTCCGATTTAAGCGTATAACGTTGTGCGGTGGGTCCGGTGGGTTCTGCTTGAGGGCTCAATGTTAAAGGACTATTCGGATCTGATGGAGCCTTAGGGCTCTCGGAGTCGCAGGGGTCTGCAGAGTCTTCGGAGCTCAGTCCCCCAGTCTGAGCTTTAGTAGGACTAAATATTCCGGGAATCCAATCTGTTATAGGCATGATTGCTGCTTCTGGAGAGCTATGGGATTTAGAGGGGACGACGAGTCATAGGACGATATTCAGAACGGGTCGTCAATAACGGCCTAGACGCAGCGAGGGGAGCCTGGCGACATGTAGGCATAGTAGATACCATAATTTAACCGCAATTCAGGAATTTTTGTTCATGGTTTGTAGATAAAGAAATCATAATGTAGGAAATGTCCGAAAACGGAAGGTTCTACAACGCACTATGAAACAGTTATTCGAAATTTTTATCAAAGAGAACCTGATGATTAGGAACAAAAGAATGCCATCTTTGGACCCAAATTAATAATCATACAATCGCACAAAATAGCATGATATAATCAGTGAGTTTCACAGAGAAACCTTCGCTCTCGGATCGTCTACTTCCAGCCTTGTCAGGTTTTGTTGCGTCATTGTCAAATACTCCTGGACGATTGCGACATGTCCTTCCGTGTGCGAAGCCAGAACAAAACACCACCTAGCATCAGCATATCTGTCGAGGTAGAGGCAGCAAAGTCCTCTATGAAATTGAGCTTTCCCTGTGAGCTGGCGTTGTTCGGTCTCCTTCGCAATGCTTAGACACTCGTCCGCATAATGCAGCGCTCCTTCGAGGTCGCCGTTACCTCGCAGTATAGCGGAGTATAGTAGACCAGCATTAATGCGATGGCTGGGCTTGAGATCTTCCTCATTGAGGATTGGAGCTACTAACGCGAGTGCCTGCTGAGACTTGCCCCCTTGCCAGGCTGCTTCAGCCGCAGTGAGCAGCGGCGCTGTTTTAGCACATGAAAGCCAAGTTCCTCCTATCCAGTTCGCTTTATGCGAGAGATCAAGATTGCGAGGATGGATTTGCGTTGGTACTCTGTCATCAGAAGATTGTAAGGCATCCTGTACGGATTTCAGCAAACGATGAAGTTCTCGATTTTGGGCATCCAATTCGTAAATTGTAGACTCGGCGTAATGCAGCTCGGTTTGGAGGCGATCTCGATCATTAACGATTTGTAACACATGGATGTAGATTTGGTTTCGCGTTTCTGATCCGGCATACTTAAAATCGTCGTAAGCCGGATTAGTCTCCATGTTACTTCGATCGTTATCAGCCCGCGGGAGGGGCTTCTGCGCTTCCGATGTGGGCATTGAAAGTTCTTCTTCAGTTTTGATGTCGGTCTGCAGACATCCGCCAGTGTTTTGGGTTTGAGAGTGAACTTCGTCTTGCGCCTCAAGAGGTTCAGAACCATCCAGTCTAGTCTGTAAATCTCTCGGATTGTGCTTCGATTGGCTAATATTTTGGATCTGGGTTTGAAGGGGTGTTATTTCGTTATTGATGGTCGAGGCGTCCATTTCCGTCTCAGGGTTTTCTTTTTAGAAAAGGTGTATTACTTACCAAGTGTCCAAACGCTGTAAAACAATTTAGAGTGATCTGGCAAGTGTAGAGAAGAGCAGTAGGTACTACACATTGTTACATATATACATATGGCCACATAGAATGGCGACCGTGAAACTAGGACAGAGAATCAAGAACAAAGGCATTGTTTTGAACAAAGATCTTACCGAACAAGGCATCATGTAGCGAGAAGATGAAAGACAGCTTTTTGAACTGGATCGAGACAAATCTAGCTTACACGATGCAGTGGCTAATCCCGCCGAAAGGGATAGGGTATAAATGAAAAGGTCGATTGAGCAGTAAAGGATGCAAAAAGAGATGCGGGATAGTTTGTGTACGGTGTTTTACAAGGCTTTCTCACTTGCTACTGTTAGCACCTGAAAAGCGGAATCGACCTAAATGTAAGGTATTGACCGGGAATCCTCGAACCATCCGAGAGTCCTCGAGACAGCCTAAGCAAAACAGTGGGAGGTTGAATCCTAAGGAACCGAAGTAACACCTATTCTCCCTAAGAGGCTACCAGGCCTAATCGGTTGTAAGTATGACATATCGTAGGGTTTGAGACTGCGGCAGTAGCTCGAGGTGTGAGCGCCTTCTTAGATAGCTAGACTCAGTTTTAATTTATATCAAGAGAATCAAAAAGGCGGGAAGATATTTAAGAGTACCGCCTTGCTTTTCAGAAACCTCGTCGAGTTATCTTACTGGAAGAATTGATACGGAGTAGGTACCTACTGGAAGCGCGGGTCACGTGATTTGCTGTTTCTCTTGCCACTAAACAATCCCTGCATAAATTTTATATCCTCCTTTTCGTCACTATTTTCTGCGATAACATGCACGAGTGCACGCGACGGTGGCGTTAGGTCCCGTTCAACAGGAGAGCTGAGTAGTATCATTCTCACCCGATACTGCTGCTACGTCGACCACGGTTACCCAGCTCTGGTCCCCTGGGGAAGCATGTTGGTACGAGCTGCCAGACGCAGATTTCAGCACAGACATTACAGGAATTTGCAGCCCTGCTTTGAAGACTTACACCTGCCATGGCTTTGTCCCGCAGTCTATCGAGAGGTCTCACAGAGGCAGCAAGATGTACGGAAGACGTCAACTATCGCTCCTGCTTGCTCTACAAGCGATCCACGGCAATCCTATTTGAGGCTTACCACAGCGTCCACTGGGGAGACACCTTCGACGCTGAGGGGACTCGCGTCCGCTGCAGCTATTGGGTTTCAGGTCGCTCAGGATGATTTCATTCCTTTTGAAGGCTCGCGGACCACCTTCGGATCACCAAGTACTTGCAGCCCATTCTCCGAACCCGAAAGCATCTCGACTCTGCGAGGTTTCGACCCCTCCTCAACTATCGTTATCAATGATTCACTATCAAGTGCACCGCGAAAATTTCGTTCCGTCAATGCCATCAGCGGTGAAATTGCCGAGATACAGCAAACACTCCACGCGTGCCTTCAGGTCGGCCGGTTTGAACGAGCGGCTGCTCTGATGCGTAGGCTGAATAAGATCTTCAAACCTGAAGAACCAGAGCTACTGTCTTATCACAACAACTACTTGAGAGAGCTAAGCCTGAAAATTATGCGAACAAGAGATCGGCAACTGTTGAAGGACGTGCACAGATGGTTTGAGGTCGACTTGCGAGGCGTCGGAGTAATTCCAGACCCAACGACATACTTCTTAATGATTCAAGCTAGTCTCAAGGAACCAGTCGCTAAGAAAGCTCAACGTACAGTCCGAAGATATTTACAATTTGCGAAAGAGGCTGGGTTACGAGATGAGGTGATGAAAGTTATGCTGGAATTTATGGATGAGCAAGACTTTGGGAGGGTCACAAGTGTAAGTCATACAGCCGTGGTAGATTTGTCGCTATCTAAGATATGTCTAGATTGCTCCTATGTATGACCACGAAGCAGAAGAGAGCGTGGAAGATGACATCAAGGATGACTATCCAATGTTGGAAATCCCGGGAATCCCGGAAATCCCAATACCCGATGTTGCTGATACCGTACCCGAAGTGCGGGCTGTCGAGCAGAAGGGGTCGGGTGTAATCGCATTAAAGAAGGCCTTGTCTATGCTCACAAATCCTGGTTTAACTCCACCTCCCAACGAGCTTGAAGGCTCTGAAGAGGAAAGGGAGAAAGCATTCGCTTATGAACGGCAGCAGCGCCTAGAGAAAGATGTTTGTGAATCCGCTATTGAGCGCTGGCGTACTGAGAATGATCATCTTAAGAAAATGGGCATCAGTAGTGTTCTTAAGCAAGGTTCCATTGGATCATTGATGTGGAACTGGCACGAAGCGCTGGTCCCGTTGATCAAAGAGGAGGTACGCAAAGTAAATGAGGCAGAAGAGAAGAAGCTCAGGAGCAAAGTCGAACGGCAGCGCTGCTTATATGGACCGTTCCTACGGCTGCTGCCACCTGAGAAAATTGCTGCCCTCTCGATATTAGAGATCATGACTGTACTGGGTACATTCGTATCGAACGAAGTCGGCTCCAAGCTTAGCACGGTTGTTTCAGCTCTTGGCCAAGTAATCCAAGACGAGAGCACTGTGGAGTCCATTAGCAATACTGGCAAGCACAATCCTTGGGAACGTCGAAGTGGATCTCAACGCCTGCGAAGAATGTCTAAACTGATCGAGAAGCGACAAGTACACGACTCTTCGACCAAGCTTGTTGATGGACTTGAACTGTTATATCCTCCTGAAGCTCTAGAATGGAGCCACGGTGTGAAAGCCAGAATTGGTGCAATACTTCTTTCCCATCTGCTTGAGGTCGCCATGGTGGAAGTTACTTGCAAAGATCCCGAAACCGGGCTAGAGATAAAGGAGTTGCAGCCAGCGTTCTTCCATCAGTTCCGATATAGGTCTGGAAAACGCATTGGCCTCGTCAATCTAAACCAGGCCATGGTCGGCAAAATGGGCAAAGAGCCCCTTCATAGTGCTTTATCCAAAAATTTACCCATGTTGGTCGAGCCGAAGCCATGGACAGGTTATAAAGAGGGTGGATTCCTCCGAAATTCGTTGGCTGTGGTTCGCTTTAAACCAAGCGACCAGCAGGTGCGAAGATACGCCGAGGTTGCATCACATAATGGTGACATGGCTCAAGTGTTTGCTGGGCTTGACGTATTGGCAAGGACACCTTGGAAGATCAACCGAGCCGTCTTTGATATTATGCTCGAAGCTTGGAATAGTGGGGAAGGCATCGCCAAGATACCCCCCGAGAACCCGAAGGTCGAATACCCTCCGGAGCCAGCCTCGTCAGATGATGAAGGAGTTCGTCGGCGGTGGTTCAGGCAAATTAAAGAGATCGAAGATTATAAGTCTGGTCTGAAAAGCCAAAGGTGCTTTCAAAATTTCCAACTCGAAGTTGCTAGAGCGTTCCTGAAGGAGACTTTTTACTTTCCTCATAATGTTGATTTTCGAGGTCGAGCTTATCCCATGTCACCTTTCTTCAACCATATGGGAGCTGATAATTGTCGTGGTCTACTTGCATTTGCGAAGGGCAAGGAGCTCGGCCGGAATGGGCTAAAGTGGTTAAAGATCCATCTTGCAAGTCTTTTTGGCTTCGACAAGGCAAGTTTTGAGGAACGACAGAAATTTGCCGAGGATCATCTTACGGAGATATACGACGCCGCAAGCAGAGGTTTGAAAGGAGACAGGTGGTGGCTGAAAGCTGAAGATCCATGGCAATGTCTTGCTGCGTGCATTGAACTTAGAAATGCATTAGAATCACCAGATCCTCAGCAATACGTCTCACATCTCCCGATCCACCAAGATGGCACTTGCAACGGACTGCAGCATTATGCAGCTCTTGGAGGCGATGTCATTGGAGCAAAGCAGGTTAATTTAGAGCCCGGCGATCGGCCCTCGGATATCTACACTGGTGTTGCCGATATGATCAAGGCAGAAATAGCTGAGGAAGCTGCCCAGGGAAGCGAGATAGCGCGGCTGCTGCATGGAAGACTGACTAGGAAGATGGTCAAGCAGCCGGTGATGACGAATGTGTACGGGGTCACGTACGTAGGAGCCATTCGGCAAGTCCGAAAACAGCTTGATGTTCTTACGGACTTTCCTGATAATGCCTCTATTAATCTGGGAGCCGCCGCCCGGTACATTACCAAGAAGATTTTCAAATCTCTCTCAACAATGTTCAATGGCGCACACGATATACAGTTCTGGCTCGCCAACTGCGCAACCCGGATTTCCGACTCACTTACACCAGAACAAATCGACTGGATAGAGAAGCATGCCAAAGGCATTGATGAGCCCTTGCCCTATGTCAAAAGGCCTGTCGGTAGGAAGGTCAAGATCCGTCGAGAGACATCTTTCAGATCCGCCGTCATCTGGACTACCCCTTTAAAAATGCCCGTTGTCCAACCCTACCGCTCGTCTCCTGAGAATGTTGTGACGACCAACCTCCAAGGACTATCCATCACCCCGCCCAACGGGGCAGACCCAGTCAACAAGAGGCAACAGCTTCAGGCATTTCCACCAAACTTCATTCATTCCCTTGATGCAACACACATGATCCTTTCAGCTCTGAAATGCAACGAAGTTGGCTTGACATTTGCAGCAGTGCACGACTCGTTTTGGACGCACGCCGCGGATCTGGAGGTGATGAACACGATCCTTCGAGACGCATTTATCAGAATGCATTCCGAAGACATTATGGGCCGACTTGCCGCCGAGTTTGCGGTAAGATACAAGGGATCGATGTATCAAGCATCAGTCAGTCGCTTCAGCGCTTTGGGAAAGAAGATTGCCGCCTACCGCAACGCAATGGGAAAAACCAATGAAAACGTTGGAAGACTTGACGTGAAGGAAATGGAAGTGATGAAAGAGAGGCGCCGCTTGAAATTACTCGCCTCAGAAGACCCAAAGGAACGAGAAGAAGGAGAATCAATGATGACAGCCGGAAGAATTTATGCTGAACACGCTAGTGAAAAGGACTTAGCTGTCTCGGAGGACCTTGAGGAAATGGGTATTGGCCACATTTCTGATCCAAGAAGCATCATGCTGCAGGCCAACGAACAGCTAGAGGTTAGAGACTTCGATAACGTTGAGACTCCAGAGCCGTTGGACATGGAAATAACGGCCGTTGATGCGGTGCGTTCAACAGGACCTCCTGAGTTTGCTGATGAGGAGGTTGCTGCTGAGAAGATGAAGCTTGAGAAAGAGCTGAAGAGGAGAATGGGCAAGAACAAGATTTGGGTCTGGCTACCTCTAACGTTTCCGCCTGTGCCCAAAAAAGTATATTTCTGTCCTGTCATTCCAAACAACATATAGTTGGGTGCTAACGATTGCACAGGGCGAATTTAATATCTCGAGGCTCAAAGAAAGCAAGTACTTCTTTTCCTGACTGTATTCTTGCCAAGGTCATCTATCAGGCATACCAGGCCTTCGAAATAAGTTGTTGTTCGGTTGCAATTGCATATACCAAATTTCTTTGATTTGTAAAAGTCCTGGCATTTTCCAACAGCATAGCAGTGAACCGGCGTTCGAGCATACCATAGGCTCAACAATAATCAAAGTGTATATAAGTACGTGAGAAAGGTAGCTATATCTGTATATAGTATTCCATATAGTATCTATATCATTGTGAAGACCCGGAACGGGTTTTTGTTTCCATCTTGTCCAAATGTACCACCCCCCTTTGCCGTACCGTGCAACCGATAAACAATGTATGTTCTGTACAGCCCCTAACCTCGCCCAACCAAGGAATCTCTCATAATGTCCGACCTCATCACAACCATCTCCCCCACGACCAATCTCCCCATCCTCACGCGCCCCTCTCTGGACCTGTCCCTCCTCCCCGCAATTTCGACTCAGGCCTTCAATTCCTACCGCCTCTCCACACTGTCCCAACGCCAAGCCATTGTCAAACGCGCACTTACCCTAATACTCGAAAAACAAGATGTGCTCGCCCACGAGCTCACGGAGCAGATGGGGCGACCAATTGCTTATGCGAAGATAGAAATTACGACCGCGGTGAAGAGGGGGGAGTATCTGTTGAGGATTAGTGGGGAGGCGCTCAAGGATACAGATGGCGAGGCAGAGAAAGGTTTTAAGAGGTATATACGTAAAGAGCCGATTGGGCCTGTGCTGGTGCTCTTTGCGTGGAATGTAGGTTCTCACCACTCGCCTGACCCGCCCTCATATTGATATGAGGGATTCTTACGTGCTACCTAGTACCCCTACCTCATCCTCATCAACTCGCTTATACCCGCTCTCCTTGCTGGTAATACCCTTATCCTCAAACCCTCCCCTCAAACCCCCACCTGCGCCGAACATATCATCTCCGTCTTCACCACCGCCGCCCTTCCCCCTCACGTCCTAGAAGTTTTCCACTGCGGTTCTATCTCTAACCTTCAGCCCCTCATTCGCTCCCCCCAAATAAAATTAATTGTCTTTACCGGCTCCGTCGCGGGGGGCTTAGCGGTTCAGAAGTTAGCGAGTGAGAGAGTGGTGCCGGTGGTATTGGAGCTGGGCGGGAAAGACGCGGCGTATGTGCGTGCGGACGTGGATGTGAAGTGGGCGGCCGCCGAGATGGTGGACGGGTGTGTGTTCAACAGCGGGCAGAGTTGTTGCGCGGTGGAGAGGGTGTACGTCGCGGAGTCGATACATGACCAGTTTATTAGGGAGGTGCAAGAGGTGCTGAAGGAATACATATTGGGAGATCCCTTCGACCCAAAAACCACCGTCGGGCCTGTGGTCTCCAAACATGCCGTTGAAATCATCAATGCCCAGATAGAAGACGCCCTGCAGAAGGGTGCCGTTGACGCCACGCCGCCTAATCACAGCTTCGAAAACCCACCTGCAGAGGGAAATTATGTGAAGCCGACGCTTTTGACAGGCGTAACGCACGACATGGATGTAATGAACGAGGAGACATTTGGGCCTGTGATACCGGTGATGAGGGTTGGGGACGACGATGAAGCGATCAGACTAATGAACGATAGCGAGTTTGGGCTTACGGGAAGTATTTGGACGAGGGATGTGAGAAGGGGAGAGGCATTGGCCGCAGAGGTGGAGGCGGGAACATGTTTTGTCAATCGGTGCGATTATCCCAGTCCGGTAAGTAAAATTCGCCCTCTCTCTTTTTCCGCCTTTTGCTCCCAAAAGGGGTTTTTATATGGCATTTGCTAAAGAAAAACGCTAGGATCTCGCATGGACTGGCTGGAAGAACTCGGGCAAAGGCGTCAGCCTGAGTAAATTCGGCTTCGACCAATTCATCAAGCTGAAAAGCTACCATATCAAGGACTATCCCGCTAGCTAATATTCTTCACTCAAGTGCGGTCACTAAAGCCCGGAAAACCGTCACTGGCTCCATTTTGCGAAGTACGAAAAAGGGGGAGCTCCAGAGAGCAATCCGAATCTCATGTATATATTTACAAAGCTGGCTTGCCGTGACGGTATCAAGAGCAGCTCCAGAAGGGGCTGTGCCGAAACTTTCAGCTGGGCAGAGGTTGAAACGACGAACGTTCAAGCCGATAGGAGAAGGGTTCGAGTGAGGAGCGAAGAGGGCAGAAATAGAAAAAAAAAACCACTTTGGCAAAAATCCACTGGACGCCCATACATCTTTGCACTTTGAATCCCGCCAACCATCCAGCCCACAACCCGGTACTAAAAGCACAACACCACGCCGATTCCTTTCTTTGCGGCTAAACATTCTTGACCCCCCCCCCCATTTTTCCTACCTGCACCCCACCACCCTTTTCGCCCTTTCCCCACCTTCTCCCAGAAACCGAGCATATGTAACACGAGCGTGTAACTCTCCAAAATCTCCAGCCGTATCATCTCGCCTTGGAATCACCGAAGCACCCACTTAAACATCCACTTCAAGCTCCCAACATATGTAATTCCTACTACACACCACCACTTCGCTTTGCGACGGTTATTACTTACTACCTTTTTGCGCCAACTACATAACTATACTTGCCTCCTTTTTTCCCCCCCCCGCTTTGAATCCTATTATTTTGCAACATCGCAAAATCAGGTCTGCACTGAGGAAGAAAGAAAGATGTATATTTTTTGGTAACGAAGGAACGGCGTTGTTTGCTCTTTTTATGTTTTGCACCTTTCTCTTGTTTTGTGGTGGTGGATAAAAAAGAGAGAAAAAAAGGGGGTGGGGGAGTGGGTAGATGTTGAGAAAAGGGGGGTGTATCAAAGGTCCTATACGTACAGTAGGGCCCTTTGCGATTCTCTGTTTCAATTTGATTGGCTGTTTTTTGTAAGAAAGAATGAGAGAGGGAGGGAGGAGAGGGGATTGAGATTGGAGATGTGAGAGCGAAAGAGGCTGCGTTTCTTTTCTCTTTCCATCTTCTTCCCTTTCGCCCTCTTCCTTCCCTATTCCTCGAAATGCGATTTACCACAACCAGCCATCAGTCACTTCAAATTTTTTGACGGAAGGGTTGTATGGTTGCGGTTAGTAGAGGAGCGGGTGGGGGATGAGAGGGAGGAGAAAGGGGGCGGGGGCGGGGGCGGGGGGTTAAGTATTTGGAAGGGTGGATGGGAGGAATGGGAGGGGAGATTATGGAGGTGGGGAGTAGGAGTAGAGTAGAAGGGGTAGGTTCGGGGCTCCGAGCTTGAGAAGAGAGGGGAAAAGTTTTGTTTTCTCAGTAAAGCTATTCCGGTCACTTCGAATTTTTTTGACGGAAGGGTTGTATGCTCGGGGTTAGTAGAGGAGTGGGTGGGCATGAGAGGTAGGTAGGTATTTGGAAGGGTGGATGGGAGGAATGGCAGGGGAGATTATGGAGGTGGCGGGTTTGATGGGAGAGTTTGGTGGATAGGAGGTTTGAGAGGATTTTTCAACGCTGGGTAAATTGCTTGAATGCGGTTCCGGCTCGATTGGAAAAGGTGGTTATATATAAGCTATCGGAGGTTCGATGGATTTGCTCTTTATACATGAACTTCGTGCTTTGACGAATTTCAATTTCATAGTTTGGATGAGCCAGGCGAGTCGATGCTGATTACCAGCTTGCCAAAATGCTTCTGCTCCCACTGTCCCCAACGTCAGTATGCTACTCCATCGATAGATTGTTCGAATCGAAAAGTACGTACCATATACTGATAAGCCTCCTTCAACTCCTCAAGCTGAAACACCTTCTCATCCACCACCGGCTTAATCCCGTTCGCATCAATACACTCATTCATTGCCTCAAACTGCAGCCGGCTCCCTACCAGCACGCCCCTAACCGTACAGATATTATTCAAGCACTCCAGGAAACTCGGCTGGTCTTTCGGCATGCCCCCCAGGAACCCGATGATACTGATAACGCCCTCGGGCTTGATGGCTTTGAGGCTTTGCTGCATGGTTTTGGGGCCGCCGACTTCGAGGACGTGGTCGACGCCTAGTTTGTGGGGCGAGAGGGATTTGGCGGTTTCGCCCCAGGCGGGGTCGTCTTTGTAGTTGATGACGTGGTCGGCACCGAGGGATTTGAGGATGTCGGCTTTGCTGGAGGAGCTGGTTGTGGCGATGACGCGGGCGCCGGCGGCTTTGGCGAACTATACCAAGGTCAGATGACTCATTGAATTTGTTTTTAGCTACGAAAGTCCTTACCTGCAAGGCGAAAATGCTGACCCCGCCGGTTCCCTGTGTGAGTACGGTTTCCCCTGGCTTCAATGCCTTGGATTCCAGCCCATAAAGCCCGTTCCATGCCGTCAATGCTGCACAAGGCAATGTGCTCGCTTGCTTAAAATCCAGAGATAGTGGCATATGCACCAGTCCTTGCTCGTCAAAAGCCCCGTACTGACGCAGCGTTCCATCTATTTTCCCTCCCACCCCAGTGTCCACAATGGCAACGGTGATGGCTCCGCCAAGATGCCCTTGGTTGAAGAGGGTGAGGACCTTGTCCCCGGTCTTGAATCGAGTAACACCTGCGCCGACCGCTTCAACTGTGCCGGCTCCATCGGAGGCAGGGACAACGCCGTCTTTGATTGGGAATGGGTATTTGCCCTAGGTCAACACGTGAGTAGCTGGCGTTGAGGGTTGGTTGGTTTCCAGTTACCAAGGGAATGATAAGATCTCGGTAGTTTAGGGAAGCAGCATGGAAGTGAACAAGGACGCCATGGTCTCCCAGTTTGGGAATTTGAGCTTTCTCGTTGAACTTGAGGCAGTCAAAGCTGCCCTTGCCCTGGATGTCCCATTGCTTGGTGGTAGATGGTGCCATTGAGTGTATAAGAAGGTGCGAAGTGGGATATTAGAGTGGCACGGGGAAGGGAGAAGGGAGGTCGATCGATCAAGTGGGGTCGAATTGAGGCAAGAGAGGAAGTTATATCCTCACACACAAAAGGTGTACTCAAAGCGGAGAGGTCGTTCATGACGTACATGCTGAATAATTATTTCTCCAGGATTGTAGGCTGAATAGGTAATTATTGATGCAAGTGGAGAAGAGGGCCGGCGGAGGAAACGGGTATCCTACTGTATGCACTACTGTATAGCAGACCGTTACCTTACCTGCAACCCTAACGCTAGAGACCTCCAGGTCACTAAATTTGATATGCCAGAAATCGGGATGGACTAGAGATATCTCTTTCTCAAAGCTTTGGAGAATAGTATCACATTATGTCTATTAGACTGGTGTAGCAAAAAACTTTTGGAGGAAGACACTTTGTAAGAAAGTGCTTGTGTCCTTGGCCGACAGGTCGCCTGAGGTCGCCCTTGACCGCCATGATTAGAATTTATCTCCTGTACGCGCTTCAGGGACTTGAGCGGCTGTCACATCCTGACCATCCTTCACTCCTCCCACCAATTCAGCCGTAGAAGAGTGCTCAGGCAACGTGTCTTTATCCCTAGTATCTATGCTCCCACTCTGGCCGTCCTGTTGAGAGTCTTTGGAGGAGGTCCGCTCGAGTTTAGACGGCGGATGGGAAATGGTGGTTTCGTGGGCTTCAGGCTTCTCTTTCATGGAATTTCTACTTATTATCAGCCAGTCTAGCCGACGGATTGTATAATTTCCATCGTCACAAATGGTAGCAAGGGATGTCTCTAGTGACTTACTGCTCAGTGCCAATAACTATCGAGCTGGTGAAGGCGTCGTCGGTCAGCTTCCGGAAGTTCTCAGGGTAACCCTGCGGCCTGTCAATTTCAATATTCTTTAACTATCGTCAATCGGCAGGAAATCGTACGATTTGCAATCCTCGAGTCTGAGGTGGAGGACTTGAACGAGTCCAATCAGGACGCGGACGGCTGAGAAGTCGTTTGAGAGACTCGAAGAGATCACAACATCCCATGGTGTATTCCGAAATGTTTGCATGCACAAAAGAGTGTGATGATCAATGTTGATCTGTGGTAAAAGGAACGTTTGATGATGCGAAAGGAAGGTTGTGGCGAGTTTGCAGGCAATGCGGAAAAGATCGATACAAAGAATGAAGCACGCTCAAAAGCAGACGACAATGAAGACAATAGTAAGAGACTTCAATGAGCGGAAGTGTTAGGCCATGAAAGAAGCTTATGCGGAAAAAACCGATAGTACTAGGGGGCGTTCGGATCTATAAAGAATTTGAGATTGGAAGGGCAACGACGGAAATGAAAGGCTACATAAGAAATTGTCAATGGAACCTGGGTTTTCTATGAAGATTGCCATGTGAGCGAGAGTCATTCCCCTAGGTGTGGGTTCCACTTTTGTTGGGTTCAAGAATGTCGGCCTCGACGAGGTACAAATGAGACTGCAAAGAGCAAAGCCTTCCTCGCATACAAGGTACGAAGGCCCTCATTCTATCGTGATGTGATCTCGCGGAATACCAGTCGTGACGTCACCCCTGGCGGTGCACTGTCGTTGTTGGGCGAACCCCTTACATTCTCACCAGCATTCCCGAGCTCCTACCAATGTTCCACTCTCCGGAGTCCGATGCATTCCTTCGTGAAACTGCGAGTGGGGGAAAAATATACTATCGAAGCCGATATTGTACAGGGCCAGAAAAGAAGATAATACTCTTGAGCTCAGTGCAGAAGCTTGTGACAACTCACAAGAAAACATGCTGACCTGAGTCGACTTAAATCTTCGGTAAACGACTTCTGCTCCATAATACTACAGTCAAGGACCAGCCTCTCAAAGCTGACTCTGGTTGCGTAAACCCTCGTACACCATTCCCTCCATCTTTGCCCATGTTCCCATTACCTCCGGATCTATTGATTATCATATCAGCCATCATACATATCCTACTAATAAGTTCTGACTCACCACCAAACGGAACAATCTGGCTCGCGATGATCCCCGCAACGCCCTGTTCCCGATCACACCACCAAAACAAGTTCGGCAGTCCAGCCCACCACCCTGTGTTTTGACCTCTCCCGGTAGCACCCTCATGGATCGTCAGCATGAAAGTCAGGCCCCAGCCCTGTGGCTGCTCTGGGGGCTGCGGATACAGGTCCGGAATCGGGTTGGTCAACTCCGATCTTGCAGCAGGAATACCTTGGCGGCCGAAATCAGGAAATTGCGGGATCTGGTTCGTGAACATGTGAGTGACAGTTTCACACTGAAGAAGCTGGAAGCCGGTCGTAGGAGATTTGCCATCGTTGAGGAGTGTGGCGAGGATTTCTGTGGTGGAAAGACAGACACTTAGTAGATGGCCTATAAAAACCACAAAGGGTTCACAGTCGCTTACCGCAGTATTCGACGGGTCGGGCAAAGCATCCGGCTCCTGCGCTATTGTACGTTTTCGCTACCTCTTCGCCTTCGACTATCAAACTGCGCCGGAGGAGGTGCTCCCTTTCCTTGATGTTGCCGTCGGTTGCCTTTGCGTGCATACGGGCGAGATCATGTTTCATTTGCTCGGTGGGAAACATGTTGATGTTCTTGAGGCCGAGAGGTTGGAATATGTGTTTTTGAAAGTAGTCGTTCAGAGACATTCCCGATACTCGTTCAATCATAGTGCCAGCCCAGTCAATCCCAACCTAGAACAAACGTATCAGCATCACTTGAGTACATTTTAATGAAACCACGATCCTATACCCCATATTGCCATCTAGTACCAGGCTCGTAAAGTAGTGGCTGTTTCAGGATATCAGTGGGATGACCTTGGAACTCGTCGCAGCCAACAGGCTGGCCCCACCGACGGAGTTTATCATCGAAGAAGGTGTACCTAATACACTCGAATTAGACAACGATGCCAATTTGCAGGATATCCCTTTCAAAGCGGGGAGCAGTACCCGAACCCAGCTTGTGAACCGTAAGTAGGCGTTATTTTCTTTCGGAAAAGTTAGAGGTTGTCTTACCAGTATGTGTCAATAACATTCTGAGAGTTATCCGGTTTTTCTTGTCCATATACTCGGCCTTGCCGTACTCGTCTACATTGGTCAGGATCCTGATGCTCTTAAGCTCAGGGCAGACTTTCTCGACCATGTCAGCGTCGTCTAGGCTTAATTTCCCTCGTTCACATAGTTGCAAAGCAGCTATGCCACCGATCATCTTGGTGCATGACGCAATCGAAAAGACCGTGTCTAGAGTCATGGGTTCTTTGGTATCAACGCCTTTCGTCCCACTTGCGTGGGAGAAAACGATCCTCCCATCTTTTCCGACAACGACCGCAACGCAACCAGGAATCTTATTCTTATCTGCTGTGGCCGCATCAATCGTTTTGCGGATGTTAGCCGAGGTGGAGTCGGAGAGAACTTTAGCCATGATTGTCAGCTTATTTTAATGGCTACAGACGTTGAGATTTCTAGTTGAAGGGGCCACTTGCGTTATTTGTATCCTTCAGCGGTCATGAACAGGATTCTGGACCAGAACCATGTTTGACACTTCGTTAATGCGGGGTAAATTAGCCTCAAGAGACAGTAAGGTAGGTAGAGCAGATCTGGTGGGGTAGCTGATGGTCTGACTTTTTACCGTAGTAGCATTCTGGATACCTTGTTGAAGAGTCCACATTTCTCAGGTAGGATGATGGGAAGTTTTCCGGACAACCGGAAGCAGAAGCGGACAATCTGACGCAAGAGAACCACTTTACCACGCCTGCTGCTACTGGCATCATCTGAAGGACCGATTGTGAGCCTTCTGACAGCGATTGATAATCTGGTCTTGAGCGGCTTTATGAAGTACGGCATGAGAAGCGATTCTTTCAATTCCAGATCGGTCACACACCGGGCCTAGTGAAATCAAGTTCCAGAGAAAACATTTAGACTTATAGAAACATAGTACTCTGGATGGGTACTTTCCAGACATAGCTCGCCACAATCATTCCGCCAATGCTCATGGAGAATGCCATGAGGAGATTCACAGCGTTGTTGTCAAGAACGCCATGGCCACTCTCAACTTTGCGACTGGGGTGATCGTCTTTCTTGTTGGCTCCTGTATGAGACCCAACGACAGGCACCTAGAATCCGTTGTATTAGCTTATCGATATTCAAAGGCAAGCCGCTTACCTTCTTGCCCCCACTTCCTTCTATGACCTTGCCTGTGCGGGTGTCAACCACGCTGGCTTGGAACCATCCACCAAGAGCACTGTCCAACAAACTTCCGAGACCTCCCCAGGCAGTAATTGCTAGAACCCACATACTCTTCTCTTTCCACCCCCAGCCACTCCCGCCTTCGAGTCCTGGTTGATTGTCACCGAACAATTTCCCAGTCCTTGACGTCAACCCCACAACACAGAATGGTAAGAGAATTGTAGATGTCACTGCAATCGTGAACGCACCAAGCAAGCCAGCCATTGAACCCATCAGCGTGACACCGCCATTAGTTCCTGGGGGTACTTGTCGGAAATTCTTGGAGGTTAGGAGCCGAGGTCTGCTCTTGGAAAGAATGCCGAGTTCTGAAGAGAACGTATCTGCTGCTGCCGCTGCATAGTTGCTGATTGGTACCAGTCAGTCAAAGACGCCACCATAACCACACTGAAAATCTTGTACCTCACAATCCCCACAACGAGCAGATCTTGCCCGTAGGGCCAGCAACCTTGACTTGCATCACCGCTTTTGTCTTCCGCAAGTAGTTTCCGGTAATGAAGCAAGATCAGCACGGAAGCCACCACGGAATTTGCCAAAACTTGAACGTGTGTCCGGGCACCTTCACCACCTGACTGTCCTGACGAAGAGTGTGTCAATCGTGCTTTGACATTGTGCTTGATCTACCACACTGTAAGCGACAGGTTGTTCAACGCGAGTAAGCAAACGAAGAGGGTCACCTTAGTCACAGACGTCCCCCCGATAAAGAAAACGACAAGTAAAGCAAAGAAAGCACTCCATGGGTGTATGGCATGTATCACGGCTGTTACAGCTGCAACAATAATGCCGGGAGGAGTTAGCGACTTGTGGGAGTAGGCTCGATAGACCAATGCCACTGTCGCCGGAACAGCGATGTAAGGATGCATCGCATTCAAGAACAGAAGGAGTTCAGATCAAGGACAGAAATATGGATCTTCTTAGCTTGCCGTAGGTTGCCGTCGCGGACGCTCGGCGGGATCTCGGCGGAGAATCGATTTGGGATTCGGCAATCAACCAATAGGCTCCTCCGATTGTTCCAGCGTTGTCCGCATGGCCTATTTCAGCTACGTACGACCAGCGAGTGAGAGGCGGAGGCCAGGGTAGCATGGACTTGATAAAGAGCTCAACAGGAGCAGCATCTTTCAGTAGCTTGCACTTCCACAGCTTTCCCACAGCTAGCTGCAGACATGTTCTACTTTCGTGTATCTCCTTCGAACATCTCCAGCTGACAATCGTCTAGATAACTTGGCTTCTCTTTGGCCTTTCAGCCTTTCAGCCTGTGACCTTGGGGAACAATGACCCATGCACAGACATGGGCCAGGCTCCAGCCATTTCAGTGAGACCTAACCAGCATCACGCTCACCCTTCATCTGGGCTCAACATGATGTGTGTATACTCAACCAACTTTGGCGAAATACCGTATTGCTGCCCATGGAACCCTAAAAGCTTTGAGGTTCAGCGTCCTCCAAGCCAGGGTTGGGGTATCGTCCCTACGATCTGCCAAGTGGCAGATGCTGGACAGAATAGTGTTTTCAATGCCAATGGGACGGTGCTGCTGGGTGACTCGTGGCTAAAGTCAAATGGGTCTGTTGTATAATATGCATGCTGGCAGTCGTAACGGGCCTTACTATTTTGGGTTTGCATTGGATAAATCTCGAAAATTTGTACGTCCAATTACTCTATGTTAAAAATCGGTGTCGCAGTGTGGTTGTAAGTTGTCAAACGCTATACTAATGAGCGGAGACAGCTGAGCGGGTTCTTCACATTTCAGGATGAACCAAATTGGTCCGAGGATGGTGGAGTATTGACCGGGCCATGGGTATGGACCTATATTCGCGAGCCTACTGTGGCAGAATGCCGCTTCGCTTTGCGTGAGTCAGAGGATACAGTGTCACCACTATCCATATAGAAAGAATCTGGTAATCAGTGAAGTGGTACGAAAATTCGAGGCTTCATTTGATCAAGACTAGATTACTACCCTGCTTGGATCAAACAACAGCTGCTCCTGAATACCGGTCCCTATCAGTGACTGGATCATTAACCCTTCGCTCCTCCTTTGTCAAGGTTGAGAACTGAGTCAACGCACAAACCGCTAACCCCAATATCCCTGCGGGCTACACCTAAGAATGCTATCAACGGATTCGGCGCCTACCCCTAATTTCTCCATTGGCGAGTAGGTTTCAATCTTCGCAACTAATCAAGGCACTTCCGGTACCCAAAAATCTTATGTACGCGGCTTGATTCTCCGTTGTCAAAATCATATGCTGGACGCAAACTCCCACAATGGGTACATCCATAGAGGTATCGAGACGAGAACATGGGCCATTTCTCGACTTCAGTGACGTTCAACTTCAAGGGAAACTCGCCACTGTACAGGTACAGCGAAATGCGATGCGGAGTGATGATCTTATTGAAGTAACTGCACGAGAATTTTAAGGCCGCTCTTTCCAGGGCAAGAGTTCCTCCGCGATTTTTAGATGAATCTCGGTAGGAAGCTTAAGCAGCGGAATTGATGTCGCCAGGTTCAGATTGCTTAGATTTTGGGTTGGTAGCCCATGGTCCTCAAGGCATTGGTTCTCGCTATGAGCTTAAGGTGTACAATACTCCTTGGCCTTGCTGTCGTAACCCTTCATTCTATTGGTTATCAGCTGTTGCATTCAATCAGAAGCAGAGAACTTCTGATGCTTAGTCGGATGTTTTCATTGTATTCATTGTTGTGTCCTCGTTAAGAAGATTCTCCTTAGGCGTATGAACTAAACATGATAAGAAACAGCATCAGATCTCAACAGCACAAACCTCTTACCTTTGCTACTCTTCTTAGAGTTATCTTGACTCAAGTCAAGCATTTTCTTACTACCCGTCTTTTTGAATGATATTCTGCTCATCTGCGAGTCTTGTACGTGTCGAGGCTTGAATATGGTTTGTGAATACCGTTGAGTTGGTTCAAGGAACAGAATACCTACGATAGTGTTTGTTTACTTGAAGTTTTTGAATCACTGGGACTAAGGTAAACAGAGTAGAGAACGACTCTTTCTGCGATTATCTGGTCAGCTAAAATATTCACCTGTACGCGATGCTGGCTACGGACCTTCTACTTGTTAGAAGAGTCAAGAGATCTCATCAAATGAATCGACTACTCTGACATGTGCACGAATATCTGAGTAACGACCTCGATAACATGCTATAAGCCTCTGAGTATCAAACGACTTAACATGCTCTACGCCTCTGAGCCGACCAATCGATTCAGATCGAGCATTACGTCTTGGTCACGCATTAATGCTCACACACGATCTTCGAAAGCTCACGTCGTAGTGATCAACTTCTACGATAACGCGAAGCTCGTGATCTGTTACTCGCACGATCAGCACGCTCGAGCATAACTCTTCGTCGCTCATTTTATCGATCTGATTGCACAATGTACAACTGATCTACGAAATATGCTGTCTAGGATCTTGAGCCGGCTGCTTGCAGCAGAATCCTTGGGCTCATCTGACTGACTATGGGAAGTGAATTTAGATTACAGCGACTACTAGAATAGACGACTGTGTGATTTTTAAGCTCCAAGAGCCTGTTTTGCGCAGAGAGCTTTTTCACACTACGTACATCGTCAAATACTACTCCATGTCCATGTACGTAAATAGATAGTATTGCTATGCTTCATAGCCTTTGACTGCATAAGCACGTTAAAATGAAGGGGGAACAAGAAAGAAAAAATAACAACTCTTTCTGCGATTACCTTCACTCTCTCTGCGACGTAGAATGCTCAAATGTTTTCCGGAAAAATGAGGTCGAAGCTGATGTTAGCCATGAGAAGAACCACGATCCAAGGTTTTCCTCTCTCGAGTTGTGCATATACTCGGTGCTTTGATAGGCAAACCAAGACACCGAGAGAAAATCTCATCAGCAGGCGATGTGGTGTGGATTTGAGACTTGTATATCCACAGTGGAAAGGGCAGTATGAACCTTATCACACAGTGAGACATAGTAGATTCATCCTATGTAATTTCTCGACTCTACGACCTGTGCTATCTACCCTTTGGGTGGTTGTCCACCAGTAAACATCATCAGCAGCCGTCGACGACCAATCGCTCTATTATCCACTTCTAAAAATATTGCACAGCAAACACCTATCAAAGCAAAAAACTCATTCACAACAATGTGCCCCACACAGGCAGCAATCCGTAAGGACAGTCCTCTCATGACCCCCCCCAAAAAGATACCTAATCTACATACGCTTTCCCGTATCTCAAAGTAAAAAGGTACCTTATTTCACGATAGCCCCGGCGGGTATGTACCTAAGGTACTTAGGTCACTGCGATGGTACATACTCTCTATAATCCCAGCAAGTGTCTCGAAACAAATCACAGTATCTGGACAACAGGACGTCGTGGCCCGTTTGAACCGACCGGCTGACCACAACATTTCCCCCCCCAAAACCACAAGCACAAAGTGGCGAACAAAAGAGTGTGTGGCGTAACGAAGGAGCCGGAAAGCGTACATTGCCCGTATCTCACTCGCGATGTCAGGGGCTCTTTTGACCACCGTATATCATAAATATAGGCAGTGCTGGGCGGCCAAAATTTCCCGATTCTGTGGTTTAAAAAAGAGGGGGGTTATGTCTGAAATAAGAGGGATTTCCCATCAACGACGGCATTGGTGGGCGTGGGTATCCTGGTATGCGTTCTATTATGTAGAACTCCACTCTGGAATTGCCATCTGCCATGATGTCTCTTTATCGTATTTTAATGTTGATTTTTTTTTAGGAAAAGGGTCACAAGTTCAAGCCTTGATACAGGCTGGAAAAGGATTCTTACGTTCACATCTCACTGGCATCAGTGTCAGTGACATTCTTAGTGCCTTAAGCCAAGATTGATTCAGAGAATACAACTCAAAGTCTTGACCATCCAGATTCCAATACATGAAAGCCATACGGGTAGATATCATACAAGTATAATCCCGAGCTTCATAATAACCGCTATAGGAAAGGCGCGGCGATAACATATACGTACCTGCGATTTTTTTGGAAATATGGGAGGAGACGCTGCAGCCATGGGCATGCCTTCTCCCCACTCAACCTTGGACTCGCTCTCTGCTGGATTTTCCTGGAACATAAGCTGCTATATTGAGGTCCAGAGTGCTTGTTCACCAGCTTCAGATTTACTCGACCCGATGCCATTTACGCCCACCCACCATTCGTGTTTGTTCTAACATCGCGCCTCAGCCCCGCCGCCATGCTCCTGGCACCTACTCCGACCATAGGGTCTTCGCTTCCCATTCTGAAACTAGTCTCGCGGAGCATTTCCTCCTCACTCCACCAATTCTTGGGTTTGATTCGTATTGTAGACTTACGCTCGACCGTGGGCATCGTGGTCCCATTCGAACGTTTCAGATGTCTCCAGAACAGGAAGCTTTGCCAGAAAGTAACGCTGCCGCTATTCATTTGCTGCCACGGCTTTTCTCGGTAGCCAAAGAGCCAGCAATCTATTGCACACTGCAGCGCAACAATTGTGGTGCTAGCGCAGCTGAGTGGAAAAAAGGGGTGTTCAGCATAGCGATCGTTGTACTGGAAGCAATGACCAATGAAAGGGACGATCCAGGTCAAAAGATATACCAGCGGGTAAACAAGAAGAAACCGTATTTGTCTTTTGATTATTTTATGTCGGCGCCGGAGGTTGGCGTTCTGACAACCTCGCACAACTTCGGAATTTGATACGTTCCCTCGTGGCATAGCGAAGGAGTCTAGAGCCAGGAGAGTGGGTCGGCCTGGAGCCATCAATTGCACTTGAGTGTCTGGAGGGGGCGTATCTTTCTTCGATTGAAATGGAGTGGTCCAAGAAATTCTCCGTTCCTGGAGTGCTTCAATGATCGTAGGGACCCTCCGGGGATATTGACCGTCTGTAAGCCGGGTCGGTCCTAGCTCCTCTTCGTGCGAAACATTAGGTAGGGGGGTTAGATGACCGAAGGAGTATCTCTCCCAAGTGGGCTCTGGACAGTCCGATGCCCCGTCAGATGCCTGGGAGGGCTTTCGGGCCGCTTGGGCCGCTTGGGCCGCTTGAAGTTCCATGACCCTGGACTGCCCTTGCGTTGTAGAGATATTAACCATACCGTTCGCTCTTGGTGCCATTTGCGAGCTAGGAAGCGGACGCATCGGCAGATCACCAATTCTTGAGCCTCTGCGGGACGACACGCTGAGCGCCGATATAATCGGTGAGCCACCTGATGGAATCTCATAAGACATTACACTGCTATGGTCAAAGCGGTTCACTGTACTCCTGACGTATATGAACACAGCAACATAAACACACAGGATAGTGCTTAAGATCAAATAGCGAGGTATCCAGGCCAGGGCTAGGCGGTACCAGAAAGGCCTGGGAGGGAGATAGCAGAAGGTTCCTTGCGTAACGTATGCGTGCTTTGGATTGGCGAAAGCTATGGATGCCATAAGTAGAGAGAAAAGTGCCCAGCAGACATAAGCTATGTATCGAAAAGGATACAGTCCAGTCCCTCTAGTTGATCCTTTTGGTCTGATTATGTAAAGGATCGCATGAGTGGCGATCAGCAGGATCATGAAGTCTACAATAATGTGTATTAGCTGACATGGACACTTTCAGCTTTCCTGTGCTATAGAGGTCTGTGCAACAATGAGGTTTCCATGAGGATGCTTGATCATTGGTAGAGTGCCAGCTTTTGGTAAATCGAATAACGTACCTGACGCTTCAATGCTAACAACGCTGATGAAGCCTGTAAACTGACAAAATGATGATGAGTCCTTGACAGGACCGTGTACAAAGCTCACAACAGGATAGAGCAGGTATACCAAGGATTTAAGCATCTGGCTGATGATGAGAAGTAATATCAGCCTAGACAATGTAAGTAGTGCCCTAGTCAGGCTGAAGAGCATGAGGTGCCCAGTCGTTTAAAGCCTACTTGTGTCGGAAGTTTCTCTTCATCCTGATGAACCAGTACAAGGATATAGCCGCGGAGAGTACGCTGATTGACGCTGCGGTCAGGGCTAGTGATTGCTGCATGTGTACCTGATGAGGCGAAAACCCATTGTTTCTGTCTGATGGGTCCAAGGGACTTGATAGACCTTGGCGAGATATCGTAGGTTGTGACGGGACGATAGTTTCCTCAACCGCATAGTAAGATTCAGTGCATGTGTAGTACAACAGAGCTCCATCCGCGTACACCGCGGACTGTTGACAAGATTGGTATTGCTGAGCCATTCGGCCACGGTATAAGGACCAGTGACAGTTGGAACAACAAGCAGCTGAAGTATGCAGGTGTAAAACAACGCTGGTCAGAAAGAAAGCACTGTCGAGAGGTGAGGAACACCAGTGTCAAGATCAGAGATTCGAGGAAGAACAACAAGCCCCCTTGGCAATAATCTCAAGTGGAAACTGATGGCGGCAGTTGCGAACTTTATCTAGGAAGCTGCTACCAACGCCGGTCCAAGAGCTGGAAGAACTCATTAAAAGGCATCAGTAGCTCACTCTGTGGCTGGGATCTAAGAGTATCATGACCAAGGCTTCAAGAAAAATATTGTGATCATTTTCGTCGAGGTGTTGTGGTTCCCTTATTCTCCCTATCCACGGACATCTACTACCCCCGTTCTATATGCCAGATTTCGTTGTTGTGAAATCCCGATATTTCGGTCAGCTCTTGAACCAAGTTCTCGACACTTTCACAGGCAAAATTTCGCCGACTCCCTGAAGGTTCAATCAAGACTTGGCCCCAGCGCCACGATACTAAATCGCAATTCACCGCCTGCTTTTCCTTCTTCTCTCTTCAAGTACCTCATAGGACCCATTTCTATTGCTTTTTCACTTAGGATATCATCCCCTTCGTCCAGTTTCCCTCTGTTGAGTGGTCCCTTGCGTTCTCCATCGAGCTCCCATAAGTTGTTCTCTTTAGATTTGACAAATGCGACGTAGTGTAGATCTACCTCCGCAGATGCTTCAGGCGGTGCCGTATCACCTTGAGATGCAGCGGAAGCGTGCGCAGCGGCGAGAGTGGAAGACGTTTCGAGGACACGAGCGCGGGCATCAGGACGCAATGGAAGTGCAGTCGAGATTAGAGTATCAAGAGGGGTCGGATGTGCTAGTAGTAAAGAATTTTGAGCAATCTTTCCATGCTTGATAAGGGAATAAAGCATACCGATGAAATCCCGCACTAAGCCATTAGAGGCCGCATGTAGAAGCCCAATCAGTCCACAGGCATTACCGATCGTCTGCTTGTACCACAGCACCTCTTCATCCGGGCCAGATCCGGTATACTCGGGCAAGGAAGCATCTTCCGCTAGGCGAGAGGAATCATAGGCGGAGGATACAGGGAAAACGAGTAAAAGGGCGTGAGCGGGGCGAGGCACGAAATCAAGTAGGGAAGGGTCGGTAAGGGAGTAAACATCATGAAACGAGAGACTCGGAGACAGTCCAAGTTTATGGACCAGTGATGACATTACTTCGGGGTTGTTCTCTGGTTCGCATTAGTAACTACACTCAAGCACACACGAGGATGGTGGGGCCTTGCCGAGTGGAATAAATCTGATTGCAGGGCTTGGGATATTCGAGGAAGCTCCGCCATCAGTGGAAGGCGCATTCGTAGGCTCTGCCATTATACGGATGCTGTTTATTATTGTTGCTGTATCAGTAATTCACGAGCTCCGGCAGGTACAGTTGAAGCAAAGGAAAGCTTGGAAAGGCTCCATGCATGCCTGTAGGCTAAAACATATGTATGCACGGACCACATTCAGGGCTGAACATGCTTTTTTGTAATTAGGCACTTTTCCCACACAGTTCAAGCAATACATTCATACCTACTCCGTATATGCTTCAATTGACCTTTACATCACAAGCGGTACATTAGGCCAAGAGGGTGGCAGGCAAGCTATCACACAAGACATGACCACACATTTTCTTCACCACTAGTCCTAGGAATGAGCAGAGGCTGCTTTAACCCTTCCCTGAAGCCCCATTGGGAGATATCGAAGCCACCGACCTTCCGACGGTGAAGAGATCCTCGCGGCTCTATGTTAGATTATGAGATGTGTGAGACGTCAAATCTCCTGGGCGGGTCTGTGTTGATTATGATTCAACGAAAATGAGAAGCACAACGTCAATATGCGGGCTTTATCAAGACATACCTCCACAAGACGCAAATGTAATACGGGCAGCGCTGGAGCAAAATGTATTACTTATCTAAGTCACTTGGACGTTGTGACGGCAGGCCAGTCTTATCACTATGAGCTGTTAAGTCGAATGTGCAATATTCGAGATTTCAGCGTAGAGCTATAGTCAAAAGGTTACCGTTGAAGGTACTTTTGATTTGTCGATATAGTGTGGCGTTGAGGAGATATGAACTGTCGGCATAACGAACATACATAGGTTACCTGTAGCATCAAGAGGAACGCTCCAATTAGCATACCGCTTTGACTCCGACTTCGAGTGTAAAAGCACGCGAGAAAGAAGGCCACTCGACCGCCAGTCGATGCACCTGCCCCCTTTTTTCCCGGCCATCCGTGCTACTCAGCCTGACTCGCTTTTCCTCTCAAGCTCAGTACGAGGCTTAGTACCTAAAAAGTGACCGACCAAAGAGTCCCTTGACGGCTGTGCCAGCGGTCCAGATTTGTACAATCTTACCGGAGTTTGAAATATCATCAAAAGGATCGGCGGACAAGAGAAGAAGGTCTGCCCTCATACCTGGAAGGATTCTACCACGATCTGAGAGGCCAAAGTATTTAGCCGGTAGAAATGTAGCTGAGCGCAAGACATCATCGGTGGACATTCCAGCGTCTTTCAGAAGTTCTATCTCAGTGTGAAGACTGGTACCATAGAGAACCAAACCGTGAAGCGGCTTGTCGGCGTCAGTTCCAGCCAGGATGGGAACACCCATTTTGTACAGCAAGGCAACGCTCTCGTTGGAGTAAGTGTAATCGTAAGGTTTTCCGAGCCTTCGTCCAAGATTAACGAGATTTCGCATCATGATCAATGTCAGGATAGCAATTTGGCCATTGTCCAGCATCTCCTGGGCAGATTCCTTGTCGAGGGCCCTTGCCTTGAGAAGGTGAGTGATGAACTTTCCGTCGACGTCACGGGCTACTTTATGAGAACCGTAGTCTGGTGCGTGACTGACGAGCAACTTGTTTTAGTGTTCGCCCCCCTTCTTGATGATCTTCTGGTACTCCTGCTTTGGTAGCTGCTCATCGTTGATAAAGATTTTGAGGAAATCCACTCCCTCCTTTACCCGAGTTTCCACAAAATTCGTTGCATTTTCAGCGCTGTATATCTCAGAGTCTTTCGGGAAACCGGGGAGAACAGATGGGAAACCACCGGCAACGCAAGCCGCTGCACCTGAGAATATTAGAGATGCAATCCCTCTATCACCCACATCATGCCATTGCGGCATCTGGGAGGAAGGAAAGGATCCCATATCGAAGACAGTAATTATTTCATAGTGAGTCAAGATATTCAAACCCAGCTTGTTGAAAGCGTGGACGTGGGAGTCTATCAGGCCGGGCATCAGGAAACCGCCCTTCCCATCGACCTTCTTGGCACTGGATGTGTCACCTGTCAAAGAAATGGTCCTCCCTTCGATAACGATAACGATCGTGGTATTGGGGATCCTTTTCTCACCATCCCATACGTGAACGTTCTCAATGACAGTCCTTGACGGAAAAGCAAACGACCGTCATCAAAGACATAGCTCGTTGCCGTGAAGGCTAGAGTTGCCGCTCAATTGATCGGATACTGAACAAGAGACATGGTGCAGAGGATCGCTATCATAAGAAGGCAGCTTTGGGAAGAACTTGGTCAAAAGACAGAAGTCGACAAGATTTTTGTCACACTCAAACTGCCTCGAGGCAATCGGCCCTGCCCTTTATATGGATATTCTTATCGCTGAGCAAGCTGTTTGGGAGGAGCACGAGGAACAATGACTGGCGTGGCAATGGGCAAAGGTGGCGCAATTGCAAAGATAGCCAAAATCAAGCTTCGACGGCACGAGGTTTATGTTCACATATGCAGTTCTATATGTTCGGGGTTGGTCGATGCCTCGATCAAGCTGGGTCGAGAATATTTTGCATGCATAGCATTCCGGCAAAGGCTTCTGCCAGAATGCAAGAGACCAGAAAATGACTTGATCAACGTCAACATTGGCGCTAGGAATGTATGGTCAGCTCACGATCTCAAGCAGTGCATTGATGAACTGGATCTCTGTAAGACGTTCGAATTGGTCGACCGATGCACTGGCATCGGTCGTACTCCGCATCCGCCAGTCTCGTTCTCAACCCCTTGCCCACCATTCCCCTCTTGCATGCCGTTCTCTAGAAATCTGCAGATGGGTGCTATACCTCCGGATTTCATTTCCTGCCTTCGACGCAAGCAGCCCATATGCAACACCTTGAGCAAACTTGCTTTTCGTCCTATTCCTTTCTTCATCCTCTCGTCCTTCGTTAGCCCGGGGAGCACTCCGTAGATGCATGTCTCAAGCCGTCGGTAATTGATCTCGCATCGTGCATTGCCCCCATTGTTTTCATGATAGCACACAACCATATGTTACACAGCAGATCAATCTGTGCGTGTATGTATCAATGGCCCAAACAATAGGTACCTCGTATCAGGGCGCATCATCGTTACTAGCCCTCCAGTAATCATCGCATCCAGGCACCTGGTTGAAGCATGTAGAGGAATAACCTCAGCGGGTAAACTGGATTGTATAGTGACTCGAAGCGAAAGCAGGGTAGAGTTTTGATGGTTTGCCTTCATGGTAATGGTTCATGCTTCCATCCTGATCAGAAGCTGCGGAAATATCCCGCTTAGGGCTGCACTAGATCTATCTTCACTACCTTAGGTACCTTACTGTGTACTCTCTGAGTACAGTAGATAATGTACCTCGGCTCTTGGGGCATCGCATCGGTTGATACCCTCCACCACTCCACCAGCAGAAGGGCATATACAGGCCATTCGCACCACCGCCATGGAGTTCATGTCGAGCCTTCAGAGCGGCCTAGACGACCACAAGCCTTCACTCTTCGGTAACTACTTGCACTGTCAGGTTCCTAGATACGGGTTTTCGCTGACAATCTCGAGAATTACTCTCCGAACAACAGCTCTCTTCCCTCATCCCGCCCTCGCTTCGGTACCTCCTCGCCGTTGCTACGCATCGTCGGCCGCGATACCTTCTTCGTCTTCTAAATTCCTTCGATGAAGTCTACGCCCTGCTTATGCTCGCCATTGAGCGTCACTATCTCCAAACGTATGGTGGGGGGTTTACTGAGAACTTCTACGGCCTCAAGCGCGAGAAAGTCCTTCACATCAAAGGCGGAGAAGCACCTCGAACTGGGATTGGTGCCCCAAATCTTATGCGTGAAACTCTACAACTTCGAGAACGCGATATCTGGAATAACCTGGCCATTACGGTCGGCCTGCCGTATCTCAAACGAAAACTTGACGAGAGCTACGATATTCACGCCCCCCAAGCTACGGTTCTCGGCCCCAGCTATAATCGGGATGCTCTTTCCCCCAATGCAACCATCCGCCAACGAATTTTCTACTACTACAAATGGTTTCTACGAAACATCTACCCCAGCGTGAACGCAGCATACTACTTCTCTCTTCTCGCTTTTAATCTCGCCTACCTTTTCGACAATGCAAAATACTCATCCCCTTTCCTCTGGTTAATAGGCACCCGAATCCGTCGTCTGGGTGAAGCAGACCACCGCGCCATTGCTCTTGCCGCTGAAGTTCCAGCACCCCCGTCCCGACCGGGCGCCCGCCCTGGACAGTCAACCAGCATATTCAACCCCGCTACATTCGTCTTAACCATTTACCCCCGCCTCCTCTCCAGCCTCAAAATCCTCCTCCCAACTTCCATCTTCGCGCTCAAATTCCTAGAATGGTGGCATGCCTCGGACTTCGCGCGCCAACTCTCCCGCAAAGCGGCAGAAGGCCTTGATCTCTCCCCTCCTATTATCTCTGGGCTCCCGACCAAACGATCCCTCCCTCCCTCAACCTCCGACAATAAATCTGCAGAAACCGTTCCTCAGGCTACGGCAAACAACACAGTTTCCCTCTCCGACTCCGCCCCTAACCCCGTCCGCCCCGCCATCACACCCTTATCTCAGCCACCCCTACCCTCTAAAATTTACCTCAAACCTACCCCCCCAATGTCATCCACCTCCCTCCTCCCCATTCTCACCGTCCTCCCCCCATCCACCAGCACAACCTCCCTCTGCCCCATCTGCCTGCAACCGATCCAAACGCCGACGGCCGCCCAAACGGGATACGTCTTTTGCTACACGTGCATCTTCAAGTGGGTGGATGGGAGTCATGAGCGGCAGGTGACTTTCATGGAGGCGACGAGCGAGGATGGGGGATGGGGGGAGGAGGGAGAGGGGAAGGGGAAGGGAGGAAGTGGGAGGGAGGGCAAATGGGAGAGTGGAAGGGGAAGGTGTGCGGTCACGGGGAGGAGAGTATTGGGTGGAACGGAGGGGCTGAGGAGGGTTATGGTATGAGGGTTAAAGTGGGCAGTGATCGATTTAGCGGCATATCTATGGCGTTGGGAGTGGGTATACCCTGTATACACATAGGATCTGTCAATTTCAATGTAAGAATAGCTTTGATATTGATACTCCAACAGAGAGCATTGATTCTTCACAATAAACTATATCCCAAAAAGCCCCATCCTCGCATCTAATGCCTCACTCATCCACCCATGCCACCAAAAACGCCTATCCAATGCACAACAACCTCCATCTTCAGCTCACATCACCGGCCTTGCTCCCGTCATCTAAACACCCAAAACGACCTTCCCCCTCTCATACACAAAGAAACTCACCGCCACCATAGGCACAACCTTGAAATATCCAATCGTCAGCCCTACCCAAAACCCCCTCCAGCCCCTCTCCCTCCAGACCAGTCCCGCCGTCTCTGCTATGCCCAGGCGATGCCCATCTCCGACTGCCCCGCCAACTTGCATTCTCCTTCTGATGACTTCTAGGGGGTAGGAAGAGGTTTGAGAGACGAGACCTGCGACGCCGCCGGCGAAGAGTTCCGCCCAGTATTTGAGGGTTGGCTTGGATGGTTTTTGGGACTGGAGGGAGGGGGAGGGGGATGTGATGGTCGTATAAGGGGCGAGCGCGGGAGAGCGCAACCAGTCGGTCGCGGTGTCGTGGGTTAAGAAGGACATGCCGGCATAAGGTAGCATGCCTGCCAAGGTCGGGGAAAATCCGCGGTAGAAGTTCACGAGGCCGGAGCGCGGGGACGCGATGATTTCCGCTCCGGGGATTGAGGACGGAAGCGGGGAAGGGGGTTTGGGGGGCTGTTCGTGGTAGATTTGCTTGCAGATGCTGCTGAGGGAGGAGCGGGAGTCATGTTTCGTCTCGAAGGCCAGCCGGACGCGGATGACTTCGAGGGGGTATGTGAAGAATACACTTGTTACTCCGGCAAGCGAGCCGGAGACTAGGCGCCGCAGCGGAGTCTCCTTGGAAGCGGATGGGATGATGACAGAGCGGATTTGCTCGTAGGCGAGGAACTTGATGGCGGCGTAGGGGAAGATTCGTAGGAGAGTTGCGGAGTGCCCACGGAAGAGCCCGCGCATGCCGTCTTGGCGGTTGATGTCGCGCATGGCGGTCACGACACCGAACCAAGAGCCGGTGTATTTGGCAAATTGGGGGTTGGAGGCTTGGAAGAGGATCTTGACGCGGTCGAGGGGGCCGACGACGGTTTTGGCCTTGGGGAAATATGAGTATCAAGCGCCACAATGTCGAGACTGAAAGAGGAGCAAAGAGGATTATACCGCACATCCCGCCAAACCTCCAGCGAGCCCCGTCCTCAGGACATAGTCAAGGCTCTGCTTGTTCTTTCGTTCTGTGCTATCAGCCCCTTTCAATGCTATCGTCTCTGCATCTGCAGAAGTTGTTCTTGGACTCCCATCTGGTGGTGATTGTGAACCTTGTAGGAACAACTTTCTCCAGCCATTTTTCGGTTGCATTACCTTGGTGCCCGACCAAGCGAGTGCCCTGATCGCTCCGCTATCAAGGATATCGTAGAGATCATATTATTATACGTATCGGGTAGACGATTTTCGAGGCCATGCTGAGGTTACTGTAGTGTGACGTAGATTAATCGCCGGAGCGTGAAGTGGAGTGGACGTCCGCCCCGCTGCTAAGGCGGAAGGCTTGATTCGACGACAAGTTTCAATTGTAACAGCCAGCACCCTCTCTTCATGCTCTCTAGAGAAGGAAAATGGCTAATCCAGTTGGCCCCAAGTCTGCTGTCCTCTACCAAAACCCAACCAAGACGGTCACTCTCATTGACATCCCAAAATCAATATCTCTCGCTCAAGGCGCTCTTGAAAGCCCCAACTTCCAGGAATTGTGCTCTTCGCCACCTTTACAGTCTCCGTATGCATCAACAGAGCCCAAGTCCAAAGTCGCGAGAGCGAAGGTGCAGTCAATGATGGGTTTTGCTGACCAGGAGTTTCCTACAGAAGCACTGCTCGACGCACTAAAGCAGATTGCTCATAATTATTCAGGCGATTGGTGTCTCCCTCGTCAGATGTCAACTTCAGTCTCGACGGGTGTGGGCAGGAAACGCAAACTTAGTCCTGAAGCGACCTTTGACGCCGAGGTCCAGGCCCAGGAGCCTGATCTCAAGGTTGTGAGGGTCCGAACTGATGGGAAGCAGGAATTCGAGCCCCAGACTCAATTGAGGCTATCAAAAAGCCCTCCATACGATACTGCTACAGCCCTAGATATAGAATCGATATCTCACCAGTTGGTGCGAAATTCATATTCAACTCAACTACCCCTTTTAATTACCTCTATATCTCAAACCTACATAATACCACCTTGTGCGTCCTTCTTGCTCTCTAATATTGACGAGCTCTCCTTCCATAACTTCAGTCACGCAGCCCACGAGGTATACCCAACCCCAAGTTCCTCCGCGGGTCCAGGCCAATTTGACTTCATTCTGCTTGATCCGCCTTGGGAAAATCGTTCCGTGCGCCGGTCACGGAAGTACAATACCCTGCGCCAAGGAACGAATCCGATGGATGTACTTCGTGGTGTGCTCGGTAAGCATGTAGCGCCAGGAGCTTTGGTAGGATGTTGGATCACAAACAAACCAAGTGTGCGAGATGCAGCAATAGAAGCGCTTGCGAACTGGGATGTGAACCTTGTTGAGGAATGGGCGTGGCTGAAGACGACAATGCACGGCAATCCAATGTCTCAGATTGATGGGCTGTGGAGGAAACCGTACGAGATCCTACTGCTTGGCAGAAAGCGCAGGGCCAATACATCGGAGCGCGAGGAAACTACTGACGCGAAAGTTGATACGCAGAAAAGGGTTATCGTCGCGTGCCCGGACCTCCACTCTAGGAAACCTAATCTCAAAGAGCTTGTTGAGCCTATGATGCCAGACCCACTTGATTACCGTGCATTAGAAGTCTTTGCGAGAAACCTGACAGCACGATGGTGGTCTTGGGGCAATGAAGTGTTGAAATTCAACTGGGAAGGCCATTGGTCGAAGGGACATTGAAGGGGGCTTCGCACGAAGAGCAATTACCTGACACTTTAGATGTACGAGTCATCCACTGGTGTTGTACGGCGGCTGGAACAGTTGCGTTGATAATGTTTATCCTGGCTCGTTATATAAAGAAGAATGAGGACGTTAATCCAATCAAAGTGGGTTGAGTTGCAGCTCGCATCGTCTCCAGAGCTTTACCCACTCCGCTGATTCGTTCTGGCCTTCCCTAGCTTCGATTGCGGCATCAGGTTCAGCAACTTGCAAGCACTCCATTATGGCTTCAGCTATATCCGCATCGAGGTCGACAGCCGGTTCTTCACGTCTCATCTGCGGAACCCATTCCCTCAAGGCTTTCATGCAGGCTGCTTGCTGTCCGGCTTTGGCGACACAATGAAACATCAAAAGATAAAGTTCTTTCGGTCTCCGCTGCATAGATCCCGCGATTCCATGCCAATGCTTCCAAAACTCGACCCAGTCACTGTCCGATCGTCGGTAGTAAACTTTGTTGCCAGTTTTGGGTGGGGATCGCATGGTTTGGCCATCAAAGACTATTACCAACCTTCGGTCATCAGCATACGCACGCAGTATACGTATGTGGGACTCGACATTCACGAATATGCTACCAGGCCCGGGTGTGTTTTGGATCAGTACTTCCATCAAGCGCTGTGAGGCATCTGAATTCACGGGCCGCTTTGTTGCTACTGCAGGAAGAGGTCGGTAGCTTTTGAAGATAGCTGCGACCATTAACTCTGTGTAGATTTCCTCGGTCATGATGTTATAGCCACGAAAATGCATATCTTCTAGCACTTTAAGAGCATGTTTAATCGTCGCAACGCTTAGTCCGAATTTGTGCTTAAATTTTGACATCTCTCCTCTTCTTGTTAGGAGCATCTTGAAAACCATCACATAAGTCTCCGAAGGGAGATCAATCACAGAGGCTTGCATATCATCAAATAGCCGTAATAGGTCAGACTTCCCATATTTTTCATGTCCTAATTTCAAGGCGTACCATACCAGAGACAAAAGGCTCTCCCAATGCCTAACATCTGGGAACAGTGGGAACGCTTGATAGAACGACTTGAGGAACGTAGTGGAAGTATAGTCGTCAATGCCAGAGCCAAGCGCCATAACGGCGTCCTCCCTAGGCAGATTCTCTAGGTGTTTTAAGAGGGCTTGAAGTGAGATATAGTTGGCAGTGTTGTCGAGTTCCTGTACTTGGTCCTTGGGCTGGTCAAAATGTGCTGGTGACGCATTCAGAGAGCCAGGGCCAGCGGTTTCTAGAGGTGTTTGTACGCGTAGCGCATTACCTGACGAGTCTAATCCTTCATAGTCGATGTTCTTCAGGCTATCTAGTTCTGACTTGAAGCTTATGGGATGGCTGTGGAATCCCCTAGTTTGACGAGAGTGTGAAGTCGATAATTTTGTGGGGCTTGTAGTCGTGAAAGACGACACATCAGATTGGAGGTTCTTCAGGAAGGCAGAAGTTCGACCAACCTCTTCATTCAGGACACCTTGCTTGTCCTTTTGGGCCTCATGGTTCAGGAAACTGTCCTCCCCATGCTGTGAGTCCTCGTCTAAGAGACCTTCATCTTGACTTGCAAGTCTCCTTGCTTCTCTCCTTTCTTGGCGCGCAAGCATGCCTCGCCACAATTCCTCCAGTTCCAGCTCTTCTCGCTTCTCTTCAGTAAGCATCTGAATCACAACTTTTGCTCCCGCAACCTGACCACCAAAGCCAACAAAGCCTTCGGGTTCTGTAATTTCCTCTACAGTAGCTCCTCCGTCGTCAATCATGCCTACATTCACGCACACCCAACCTGATCTCAAACCATCATCCGCAGTGCTCGTCTCAGCCGACCCTACACTACTCAATAATCTGGCGCGACGAGCCTTTCGTCTCAGTTTGAGCTTCAATTCACCCCGTCCAAGAAGCCCATCCGCGAAGGGTGATAGTTTGTGGGTAGTTCTTAGCCATCTACAGAACCTGTCTGCCGAGACATGTAGATGTTTCTCGCTTCTAGCCGTTCCGAGAACCATCAACAGGTTCGTTCCAAGTGCGGGCGGTGGGTCTATCTTGCGTAGATCGAAGATTAAAAGATCATCAAGGCCAAGATCGAGGGAAATATACTCCAACATTGGCTGAAGTAGTGGCGGAGGGTTTGTGGGGAGCTCGGGTAGCCTTTGTCGTTCCGATAGAGGTTTGAAGGGGCGTTGAGGTGGATCGACTTGAAGGTACCACGGCACTACGGATTCAGGCTCAGGATTACTTTCCTTTTCTCTGGATTGCTCGTCCTCGAGTGTTTCTTGGCTCTCTTCGAGTATTGAATGTTGATCATTCTGCTGGGCGTGCTCAGAGCGCCAGGAAGAACTGGCTTTGAATGTTCGCCTTTGGGCAATATGCCCTGGAGAAAGCTTGGTTGCATTAGGCTTCAAAGCCGGTCGAACAGGAACGCCAGCAAGAGATGTGAACGCATTCAGTAAAGCAAAGTGACAACTGCTACACCGAATACCTGACACAGGTGAGAACGCCCTAAGTGCTGCCATCTGGGTCTGGTTATGGGAAAGGGTGCTAAGACCTAACGTGCAATGTCGATGTTTACCTTATGTACCAAGCCTTCTAGCTCTAAAAAACTAGTGCCTAAATTTTATAGAAGCGTCGATTATCTAATCAATCTCTTATCGATAAGCACAACATTATCCTGTGGGGGCAAACCTTTGGAGGCACTCGTCCTCATGCCTGTGTACTCCGTGTCGCTGGTATAGTGACCCGCAAAAGAAAGCTTATAATCCTAAGATAAAATGTCTATGGATATCGATGCGCCTGTTTCAATAGCCCACAGACCTGCCATCCCACAAGCTGGCGCAACGTGAGTTAACCGCCTTGAACAAATTCAATTCTAGCTTACGGATCTAAGGATACTGTGCTGCAACTGTGGTTCTCCGATCGATGGCACCTCTGCCGCTGGTGCGCTCTGTTACGACTGCGTCAAGCTCACAGTAGATATCTCAGAGGGTATACAAAGGGAAGCCGTCCTTCACATATGCAGGGATTGCGAAAGATGGCTTCAACCACCAGCCCACTGGATCACAGCCGCACTTGAATCAAGAGAACTGCTGGCTTTGTGTCTTCGGAAATTGCGTGGACTGACCAAGGTCAGAATCATCGACGCAAGCTTCATATGGACAGAGCCCCACTCTCGACGTGTCAAGGTGAAAATCACAATACAGCAAGAAGCCTTTCAAGGGACAATATTACAGCAGACGTTCGAGGTAGAATACGTGGTAGCATACCACCAGTGTCCAGACTGTGCTAAATCCTTTACCGCAAATACATGGCGATCTGTTGTTCAAGTACGACAAAAAGTTCCACATAAGCGAACCTTCCTCTACCTCGAACAACTCATCCTTAAACACTCAGCCCACAAAGATACTATAAATATTAAGGAGGTGAAAGATGGTCTCGATTTTTACTACTCGCAAAGGAATCATGCCGAGAAGTTTGTCGACTTCCTCACCTCAGTTGCTCCCGTCCGAAGCAAGAAATCTCAAGAGCTCATCTCCATGGATATACACACCTCTACCAAGTCATACAAATTCTCATTCTCTGTCGAACTGGTCCCAATATGTAAGGACGACCTAGTGGCTCTCCCCATAAAGCTCGCCAAGCAAATAGGCAATATCTCTCCCTTAACGATCTGCTACCGCGTTGGAACATCTATTAATCTGATCGACCCTAATACACTTCAGACCACTGATGTGACGACTCCCTTATATTGGCGGACGCCCTTTGTTTCATTAGCGGATGTTCAAGAGCTTGTTGAATTCGTTGTCATGGATATTGAGCCAACTGGGCTTCAAAAAGGACGCTTCCTCCTTGCCGAAGCCACAGTTGCTAGAGCTTCAGACCTTGGTGTCAACGATACTACTTACTTTACGCGAACGCATCTAGGTAACGTTTTGCATCCAGGTGACTCAGTAATGGGCTATCATTTAACCGGCACCAACTTCAACAACCCTCAATTCGAAGCCTTGGAACAAAGCAATACCTATTCATCCAGTATCCCCGACGTGATGCTCGTGAAGAAATTCTATGCTCGGAAGAAGAAGACCAAATCAAGGAACTGGAAGTTAAGGCGGATGAACAAGGAGGAAGGTGAGGTATTGCCGAAGAAGCAAGATCAGGAGAGAATGGACAAGGATTTTGAAATGTTCTTGAGGGACGTTGAAGAAGACACTGAATTGAGGAGTACGCTTGCGTTGTATAAGGCTCAGCAAGCGAAGAAGGAGAAGGATAAGATGGAGGGCGTGGAGACTTCGAGTGTAGCGGAGACGGAGGAGACGGATGGGGAAGAGGTGCCGAAGATAGACATGCAGGAGCTGCTGGATGAGTTTGAGGAGTTAGGTGTAGAAGATGAGGAATGAAGCAGGTATAGTGCCAGTACTTTGCTCTTCCACATAGGTATGCCAATATAGCCACCAAGCCTAGCAATCCTCACTTAATCTTTGTGGTCATATTCAAACCTTTAGATGGCAGTAATCTCTACTTCCCCTCCGCTAATCGGCTACCCATCCATCTCACTACATCATAGCAATCCCAGCTTGGAGAGAAACATTACTGATACAAGCCTCTTGAACACCAGCGTACATCTACCCAGACTCTTCAACACCTCCAGGTCTTTGGTGGCATGATACATATGTGCTCTGTGCTTGCGAGTAACTTGTGCGAGTGTTTCCGGAGGATATCCTTATCGTTTGACACGGTTCATTATCATTATAGTCTACACAGTCTCGCATTCCCAAACCACATCATACCAGATCCAAAATCATTGTCAAAATCTCCCCTGGCAAGAACTTCCCCGTCTCCAGTTTTGCGGACCAGCTAAGGTGCAATGCGTGAGCTCTCCAACATGACAGTTAGATAACAAGCACAATAGTAACTCACTACATGATACCAAACTCCCCATCTCTCATCATCGTCCTGCACTTTTCAAGCGCCTTCTCCCGTTTTGCCAACTCGTCCAGGCAGCTGAGTTGCTCCTCATACTCGTAATTGCCATTGACGTTCTCCCACGGGATCCAGCTTTCCGTGTTTTTGACCGCCCGGATCCGATCGTGCATCACATTTTTGGCAGCTCGGAAGGAGAGGTAATTTTTCGCTAGCTCTTGCGATGCCTGAAGATCATGGTATTCATGGGGTGGGCACTCTTCCGAACTCTTTCGGCGTCAAGATGGAAATATCTAATCCAAATACGCTCCTGAGTTGGGGCATAGTTTTACTCGAGATTGAGTTTAGGCATGAGTATGTGGTCTGGCCACACACGCCTCACAGGCTGCCACCAAAATCAACGGTAGCCTTGTCATACGAATTCAACTTGAACTGATCATCAGTTTCCTTGACGTCCGAAATAGTGTGGAGGTCAAATCAGTCTTCAACTTCATAGCATATAAGGAATATGGCCAATGTTGACCAAAAAGTACCAACTATTTTCGTCGCTAGCTTGCCCTAAATCTATCTAGGTAGTGCTACTGTCTCATACTCGGCAAATCTTAGAGAGTACATTCAAGCTACTCCGTCGACAATATTTCTGTAAATACAGCACAACATGACTGCTCGCAAGCACAACGAATACCTTGATCTAAGCCTTAGCGACGAAGATGATGGCCAAGACTACGACTCCGAGGCCGCGGAAGAAGCAAAAGGCGGCGGAACTACTGGACTGACTGCTCGCCGCCCAAAACGCCAGAAACTCAGCGCCAAAGATCCCAATGACGATACCGAGAGCATAATATCAGAATCCGAACCAAATAAAAACAAAGACAAGCTTCATGAGTCTTCTACTCGACGCGCCTCATCACCGCAGAACTTGGAAGATTTCCCAAAAACCACCGCCCCCAAGTCCTCCAAATCCTCCAAACCCAAATCGCCCCCGACCACCACCACCACCATAAAACACACCCCCGGCGTAATCTACCTCTCCCGCATACCCCCCTTCATGCGCCCCTCTACCCTCTCCCACCTTCTCTCCCCCTTCGGCCCCATAACCCGCCTTTTCCTAACCCCCGAACCGCCGTCCACCTACCTCCGCCGCAAACACGCCGGCGGCAACAAAAAGCGCTCCTTCATCGACGGCTGGGTCGAGTTCTCTAAGAAGAAATACGCTAAAATCTGCGCGGAGGCTATCAATGGCCAGGTCGTCGGCGGGAAAAAGGGAGGCTGGTATAGGGATGATGTATGGAATGTCAAATACCTCAAGGGGTTTGGGTGGGGGGATCTGATGGCGGGGGTTAGGGGGGAGGAGAGGGAGAGGGAGGAGAGGGTTAGGGTGGGAGTGAGGCGGGAGATGAAGGAGCGGAGGGAATTTTTGGAAGCGGTGCAGAGGGGGAAGGTGGAGGGGACGAGAAGGAGAAAGGGGGAGGCGAGGGAGGGGAAGGAGGGGGGGGAGGATGAAGGGAAGGATGGGATGAACCGTGATGTGATTGTGAGGTGCGGTGAAGGCGGCGAGACGGAGATAGCGCAGGCGAAGGGGAAGAGGAAAGGCGGGGTGGAGAGGAGGTTCCGGCAGAATGAGATTAGCGGGAAGAGGAAAGGAGGGGTGGAGCAGTCGGAAGACGTGAAGAGAGTTTTGAGTAAGATCTTCTGATATGATATGCAATGGGTAGTGGCTCAGTCGAAGCTTCTTTCTAGTTCCTGTTGGCAGAGTCAGCTTGAATAATAATATCACTGCACATTTCTGCACCTTAGGTCTTCAGATGGTGATTGACAAGATGTATTTATCGATGTCGAAATTCCAAAGCAATCACAGCACTACAACTACAAAAGCACCCAATCCCTCAATGCCCATTTACCACCACCACCGCCGCCTTCCCACCCCTCAACCCCTCCAACTCCTCCGTCCTCGCCCTAAACACCTCCTGTGCCTCCCTCTCCCTCGCCCTTACGAAAGCTACCTCGCCCCTCAATTGCTCCAACCGCCTCGGCAACGCCGCCTCCTCGGCAATCTGCAGCGTGCGAAACGTATCCAAACTAATCTTCTCCTTCTCGAGCGCTTCTGCGGCCTCGGCGATCTTCTGGCGGAGGGTTTTGGCACGTTGCTGGTAGCCGCCGTAGTGGAGGGCGAGTTTCTTTTCGAGCTTATTGCCTTTTTCGGCGGAGCTAAGGATCGAGGTTTGGAGGGTCTGGGTGGGGGTTAGTGGTGGAGTTGGGGATGGGATGGAGGGGAGCTTACGTCGAAGGCTTCGGTTGTTAGTTGGTGCTCATCGATCTCGTCGTCTTCGTAGCTGGCTAGACCAGGCAGAGCGGATGTAGTATTATGAATGTCAGCCCATGCCCTTTCGAAATCCTCCGACCTTTTTTCCTTGTCCTCCAATGGCAACGCGTCTGCAATCTCCAGTCTTGCTTTATTGAGAATTTCGTCATCAAAAACCTCTAGCGGTCTTGACGACCCAATCGTCCTTCCTCCTGGTGCTGGATATTTGAGGGCATCATTTGCAATCAGAAGCGCCGCCTCTTGGGCTACAGCGCTCTCAACAGGATCGGAGACATTGGAGGCAGCATTGTCGAGAGCCTCAAGATCCAAGACTAATGGACGAGGCAATGCCCGTTGCAACACTTGGGTCCGGCGCTTGAAATCCGCTCTTTCGGCAGCTGCACGGATCGCTTGATTTCGTCGATCACGCTCCGCAGCGTCCTCTTCAGAGAGGTCGATGTTCCCATCAGTTTCCTGTTGTTCCTCCGGCAATTCGAGCTCAAAGTCCATTGCTTTGGGCTTTGGCAGCGCCGCGAATTGCGACTTGAGCTGTTGTCTCAGGGATAGATCTCTTGATTTAGCCTCCCTTGGCGTGCCCCCAACAAGCTGCATCGCTCCTGGGTCGTCTTGGTTGATTGCGAAGCTGTCTCGGGGTGTTCGCATTGGCGTGGCGCCAGGGCCCATAGGTGTACGCGACGGAGTTGCACCAATGCCGTTCGGGCCTCCTTGGCGCATTGGTGTCGCCATAGGGTTTGGTGTGGCTACGACGTGCTTCCTTGGAGCAACTCCGTCGAAGCCTGTGGAGCCACTTCCCTCGTACAAGGGCGTATTCTCTCCACCGAGTAGCGATGATTGAGTCTCGGTCAGCGCGCGTATGTTTCTGATCTCATTCGCAATATGGTCATCTTGCGGTGGTGCCCGTGGTGTCCTTATTGGGGTTCCCCCAACTATGCCTGTATAATTACCAATGAAGCCCTTCGTGGCTTCGTTTTCGCCCTCACTTGCTAGTCGATGTGCTTGTTCACCAACCATTCCCATTTTGACAATCTCTTCCAACTCTGTCTCACCAACCTGGGGCGCTGGTAGCACTAAAGACCTTCTCTTGCTACTTTGCTCAGCTTCTCGAATCCTCTGCATCTGGCCAGCCTTAGCTGCAGCTGCAAAGCCCGCTGGAGGGCCATTCTTATCACCTTTTCTTCTCTTCCGATCCGTATCTTCCTCCTGTTCACCTTTTCGTTTGTTGGCTAATTGTTGCTTCCGCGGATCAAAAGCTTCACGCTGCTTCTCATTCCGCTCAGCTTCTTCTTGCGTATCATAGAAACCCGGAACGGCTTTTTTTTCAAATGGTACGTCGGCATTATAGTCCATCTGGCCTTTCTTTTTATTCACGATCTTGATATTAATGCCAGCATTCTTGAGCTCTCGACGCTTCTGCAGCAACGCAAGCCGACGTGACTCTTCAAGCTGCCGCTCTCGCGCCTTCCTCTTCGCCTTCTTTCCCTGCGTATTTGCAAGCCGAGCACGCGCTTCACTGAGCATCTCCTTTTCGTCCTCGTCTAAATCGATGGTGTCAGGTCTGGCAGGCTTCGACTCTGGATCTGGATCTAATTCTCCGGGTCTAATATAACATTAATGCGGAAACCAGCTATTGTTAAGAAGGGCCGTGTTACCTTAACCTCCTTACATCATCAGCGCTCGGAGCGGCAGTTTCCCCACCATCAGGCCCACCCAAGCCCAGCTCATCGTTCTCTTTCGCCTCTGCTTCATCCAGTAATTTCTGATATCTCTCCAGGCACTGGGTAGCGGTCCTCCCAACGATTGGTGCTATTGTTCTCCATTGCGTGGGCATTAACTTCGCTAGATGCAGTAGCTTCTCGTCCTCCTCTTTCGACCACTCTATCTTCCGAATGCCCGGGTCCAGCCATTCTGACCATCGTGCTTTGCATTGCTTGGGTGTTTTGCGCGCAAGGAGCGACGAGACACGAGCCCATTGATTCAAGCCGTACTTGGACACCGAAGCTTTGAGGATTTCGTCTTCGATGTTTGTCCTGCAGATATTAGATCAATTTTGAATGGTAATCTTTATGACATATGGTTCGGCTTACCATACGCCTCCTTTCACGACAGGCATATTGCTGATTCGAATATGATGTTAGTTAAGCTGGCTGTCCCAGTGTTAGTTCTGCATAGCCTGGGATCTTTGATTCGCAGAACATTTAGGGCTTAGTACAGATTGCTGGTGACTAATACAGCCCTACTTCAGCCCTACTTTGATCCCCACGTTACAGGCTTACAGCTTGCTACGTAACCTGATGAAACATACCTCATCAAAGTCTTCCACTCACTTCGGCCAGGAACTACGACGATGTATAATAAATGCTTCGGGGCTGGCAATCTGCTTCGGCAAAGCCAACATACATTGTTACGCTCACAGTCAGGCATCAAATCCTTGAGGCATGAATCAACATCGGCTAAGCCCCAACAACCTTCGGGCTCAGAAGCCATAGTACGACAACTTCTCTTTCCACTTCTACCTCTTCGTTTCTCTGATCGCCACAGAAGAAGCAAGATCAGCATCCCAACAATACACCAGAGAATCCTAAGCAAAAGAAGAAGACAATGGCAGAGTTGGACGAAGAGCTGCGGTTAAAGCTCGAGGGGATATCTGGTGGGGGAGGAGAGGCAGGTCTCGAATTAGAAAATGGGAGGCCGGTGGCGATGAAAAGAGGTGTGAAGGATAATATGTTCCGGCTGATATAGTGCATTACCTGGGGGAAGGGGAAGGGGAAGGGGAAGGGGAAGATATGACGGGATGTGATGCATGTGCTAGCTCTGATTGAAAAACGAAAAATCATGATTTACTCTCCAGTAACTTTAGATGGACAAAGCTCACTCATTGTGAAATTCGAGTTTCAGTGGATGCATAAGGTATTTCGATGTTCTATTCGATATTTATTCGGATGGACCCTCAGGAGATCAATAGGCGTAGCACGGACCCATGTCGCGGCACGTAGATAGACGCTGCCGCACGTCGCGTACAATGCGAATGTAGAGAGTAACTTGTCAACAAAGGATCCCAGACCTGAACAATAATGTATTGTACCGCTTGCAGACAACCTCAGCATTCCAAGCCTTGACGACTCGATCTCTCCGCTCGTATTAAGACTTTTCTTTTGAATACGAACAAAGGATCCTAAATGCCTTATACCGTAAGGTCCGTTGTCGCCGCCGCCGCGAAACGCAGGCACATCGCCCCAACATTGCACGCGAATCCTCGGAAGCATCGAGAAAAGAGCTGTACGGCGAATATCAGATATTGTCAGGCGCGGTGACATTCGTATATCGAAGGCTACCTTGCCGTCAAATTCAACGCGGTCCCGCTATCCGTAGAGGTTGACAACAAGAAGCCGTTAGTAGACGATACTTAGGATCCACAATAGGCCAACATACAATTGATGCTGGCTTTGACCACCTCTCCACTCTGAAGGCTCCGCAGCGGGTCAATACAGACACTAGCTATTGAGATATCTTATTCTGGAAGGCTTTACAATACCTTGGGTTTACGCAGACGCTAGCTTCGAAAATTCTCATTGTGAAGGCTTCACAGTTGGCCAACACAGACGCTAGCTTTCAATTCTTCTATTGTCAAGGCATCACAGCTAGCCAACACGGTTGCTAGCATTGAAAACCTTCTATTGTCAAGGCTTCACAGCTAGCCAACACGGTTGCTAGCATTGAAAACCTTCTATTGTCAAGGCTTCACAGCTGGCCAACACAGTCGCTAGCTTTGGAAATCTTTGCATCGACTAGTCTCTTGAGTAAGGATACATAACTTCCTTCTTTCCAATTCCTAAACCTCTTCTCTTTTCCATTCAACCATCAAAAACTTATCTTCTCAATCCCATCTAGACATACGGCTTTTGGCAACCTTTGCCCACCTATATCTTTCTTTAACTACCCAGCCTTGGCAATTTCTGCCCACCAATATCTTACTTTACTTACCCAGCTTCTGGTAAGCTGACCGTTACATTCTATCTACATCAGAGCTTCCGGCAAGCTTTCGTCCTTAACACCTATTCATTCCAATCCGGTCAATCATGTCATCTATCGGTAGTACTCGTCGTGTGACTCGCTCCGCGAGTCGTGCATCCTCGTCCGATGGTTCCACAGCTGTTGGTCCCGACATCACGACCCGTACTTTGCGGTCTGGATCTAGGGCCCGTTCAACAGCGGGATCAAGCGCTAGATCAGTCGCTAGGTCTGGTGTTGCTAGATCCGTTGCAGGTTCCGTTGCAGGTTCCGTTGCAGGTTCCGTTGCTGGATCTTCTAGGGCTACCGGACTACCAGAAAATTTTCGCATCGCAGAGACCGCCTATGGGGACGGGGGACCGGCATATAACGTCCAGGAAGTCTCTCAGACGAATGTAACACGAATCCAGCATGTTGTTGAAGAAGCGCACACTGTGGCCGTTGACGGGGTCACTGCGGATGTGGGACAATTATCCGTGATTGAGGAAGAAGGATCTGAAGGAATGGAACTACCAGAGGGCACTGGTCTGGATCTTACCGAGGCCAATCTTAATGCGGCAAATCGCGCTGCAGCAATTATGGATCATGACCGTACATTCACCCGCGAAGATGAGCAGCGTAAGAGTTCTTCTGTGGGCCCTACAAAGTCCTGGACACTGCTCAATATCCTAAAGTGGGCCTCTGTTCTGTTCCTGCTCATGCTGGCCTTTGCGGACATTTATCGTGGTCCTCTATTTGGCCACAAGTACGACATTCTGCGCTGGCGCTCCGATGTCCTTGATGTTTCGAAAGATTCTAAGTCCTTCACCTCTCCCGAGCTTGGGGTCCTGGCTCGTCGCTTTGATGTTCTGGAACACCAATTCCAAAAACTCTCCAATATCCCTCGCGCAAGCCAGACCGGTCAGCCCAATGTTCGTAAGATCAACTGGTTCTCGCCCGGCCTTGGTGCGCTCGCTGCTCCCAAAATAAGCTCTCCGACGAGGAAGTTGATCCGCACATATCAGCAATCTAGATACAAGTCGACTGTACCCGATGGAAAGCTCACGTCATTGCTCTCTTCCCTGGGTTACAAAGCTTCTTCAATACTCAAGGCCAGCGTTGTCGGAACGACAATAGTAAAATACCTCGAGAAAGGAAACCAGAAATACGATATCGAGGAGGTTCGCGACCTCGAAGAAGCGCTTCTTCCTTGGCACGATGTTGGCGACTGCTGGTGTGCACCTTCGACCCGTGGCAAACTGCAACTTGCTGTCGCTCTCCCTCGCTGGATTACCCCTACAGAGCTCGTCGTAGAGCATGTTCCAAAAGGCGAACTTCACGATATCGGCAATGCTCCTAAGGAAATCGAGCTCTGGATCCAGGTCAACTTCGAAGAAATCCGCGAGCAAATCATCTCAGAAATGACCCAGATGTTCCCAGACATCTACAAGGACGCCTCGCAGCGCGGAAAGGGCTCGGACACGGTTCGGGCTCTCGACAAGACCTTTGTTCCAGTGGGAAGATGGACCTACGACATCAACGCCGGCAACCACGTGCAGACCTTTGCGACGTCGGTCGACCTGGAAAAGTGGCTCAACGCCGACAGAGGCGCCAACACCCGCCGCGTGGTTTTCCGCGCCAATAGCAACTGGGGAAGCGCCGACTCAACCTGCCTGTATCGTGTCAAGTTGCACGGGCGGGACCCCAAGGGGGCCGTCGTCTACGAGGACTTGGAGGAGATGTAGGTGGGTGGAGGAGAGGTGGGGCGGTGATGGGGGTGATGGGGGTGATGGGAGGCGAGGGGTGAGGGTGGAAGTACAGTCATGCTGGCCATGACTGTTACTAGAAATACGAGTCTTATGTATGTAACTAGATCCTGACGATGAGCCGAATCGATTTGCTCTTGCTTGTAAACCGTTGTTCCAGAGTCCAGATGAAAAATATGTGATATCGATAGACTGGCAATCACTGTTGCCATTGCTTACGCTCAAAATCGATTATTCTATGCCGAATCACGCTACATGGAAAGTTTTTAACGAGTCTCATCCTCTACAATGCTCTGAAAAGAATGCAGAGGGACTTGGAAGGTTTGATAGGAGGGCTAGGGTGGAGCCTGTAGGCCGGGGGGCGGGGAGCATTATGGTTGGGAGGACTGTTCGAGTATTGGTTCTGCTGGACATGAGTACGTTTGGATATATGTGCTTATATGTGTGTGGCTTGAAATTGGAGGATCAGATGAACAGATCCGCGTTGGGATTGGAATGGAGGGCGGAAAGGAGGAGGTGGATGAGGAGGGCAAATTGGAATCTGGGAAGATGGGGGGGGGCATGGCTATGATGAGCTAGATCTGTCCATTTTACTGTATAGTTGATCCAGAAGATCGAAGAGACAAGTTGCAGAAGCCCAGACGTGACAGGTGCACATCGGTTCAAAATGCTTGGGAGGGCAGAGGTTGCCAGGAAGCTGTACGGCTAGGTGCGATCGAGGGATGGGAGTGGGGTGATTGAGGAGAAAGACCTGAAGGAGGCGGAGATTGGGCAGGGGGGGGGGATGGGCTTGGAAGGTGGCAAGGAAGGGGATACGGCTTGGAAGGTGAATTGACAGGATGTAGGAGTTACTTTGAAGAACTGAGTTCAATGTGTGTCTATTGCATGCAGACAACCCGGGGGAACTTGGGCGAGGGAAGGGAACGTAGTCTACGATAGCCTGGAGGTGTAGTGGAGGAGTGGAGGCAGGGTGGTGGTCTACAAGAAATCGAAGAACGAGTAAAGGAGTGAAGAAGCACGATGAGCCAAAGAAGATGTAAACGATCGAAAAAAGAAAATTAGAAGCGACAGCGTGAGTAACTGTGCTATATTACTTGGCCGGCTGCTGTGAGATTCAATTGTATGTGGTGGTAGCTACGAAGTTGGCGAACATGTTAAGAAAGATTAAGGAGATCTTTTGGTGTAAGTTTCTAAAGAGAGTGTCTTTTGAGATGTGAGACTCGTTGATGGAAATCCTAAAATTAAGAAAAGCTCGCGGAATTCTTGAGATATGCTGGACATGAAAATTATCGTTAAGATCTTTGGCTTTGTGTGTTGGTTTGGATGTGGAATATTAGAAAAAGGATATTGGTCTTGTTTGTAGAAGATGCTCGGGATTTCAGGTGAAGGGATAATGTGTGTACTGTATGCACGCGGAGACGCAGGGGCCCGTTGGCGGTTAGTTGGTTCGGCCTGGGAGTGGCTGGTGAGGTGGATAAGCTGGTGGATATCGAGGCGTATGGGGCGTGGGCATCAGATAGGTTGATCTAGGGGAAGGGATGGAGGTTCAAGCTTGTGGTTGTCGAGATTATTGATGGAGTAAGGGGTCTTTTGGCGATAGAGAGGTGCGAGTTGTGAGGACCATTATACGGAGCGTACATGTAGGACTTAGAAAAGCGGATCTGTACTCAACTCAAATATATGAGATATATTGGTGAGAAGCCTGTCAAACGAAGGCATGACAAGCGAGGATGGAAAGCTTAGTGAATGGGTAGGTTTCCAATTTGTCAATCTGAGTTCTATCTAGTTTTGAATTGATGCGACATGGTGATACAAAATAGCCTCCATTTCTCGGAAAACTTTTCTCTTTCTACAGTAAATTCCGTAAACACATGAGATCATGATTCGTAATTTGAATGCGAGATGGTAATGCCAGCTTTTAAGTCTCGTCACTCATCGGAAACTAAGAAAGTCATAGTTGTACGTCTTTTTGGATTTCGTCGAGGAGTTTGATAACGTTCCTGATGCCGTGGAGGACATTCTCATCGGGGCCTGTGCCGGGCGTCCATTCGGCGTGGGCGAAGTCGATGAGTTTTAGGACTTGGATCTTCGGCAACACAGGTTCTTCTTCGTCATCGTCGTCTTCAGTATCTGCGCCGTCTTCATGTACCGAGCCGCTTGAATATGGCGCTTCATCACTAGAGAGTGTTCCATTTCCTGGTAATGCTCCGCCCAGATGGGAAACGCCGTTCTCGTGTGACGTTACGAAGTTCCCGTTGGTGGAAGCTTGCACAAGGATCGAGGGAGTGTAAGTTGAGGCCATGATTTCCTTCTCGTCCGTAAAGGCCTCTTCAAGAGCTTTGTCATCGCCTTCGTACACGAAGAGGAGGCTAGAGGAGTACATCCTACTCTCTTCTCTTTCCAAGACGTCTTGCATAGCCTTGAGATCTTCAATAAATCTTCTAATGACCTTTCGTACACTTCTATTACTGGTCCTGACCCTTTCCAAGCAAAAGTACTCTTCAAAGCCTTGGCCAACGTCATCTGATTTGAACTTCTTGCCATAATCTTTGTTGTAAAGCTTGTACCCATCTAGTGTAACTCCTTGCTGACCGATGGCACCTAATCCTTGCGAGATCCTCATTCCAGCAATCCGTAGCCCGAGAGATTTGCTTGTTGTCTCTGCTGCGGCCCTATCCAGCCTCTCTCGCTTCGCTACTGGGGCATCATCGGCCCATAATCGTGCACCCAGCTTAACGTCGAGAATGTTGGGCTTCTTAAAGCCAGCCGCAACGTTCTCCAGCACAATTGCAGAGTCCGTTGTAATTTTTCCACCATTCGAAGGCGCCCACGCTTTCTCAACTGCCACAGCATCCACAATTTGCGGCTGGCCCAGAGATTGGTGGCTTAAAGCATCTGGAGATATCAACGTAGCTGGGGCCAGCGCTTGATTGGGTTCTGACGAGAGGGCTAGAGTACCAATGAAATGGGGTATGTAAGCGGCGAAATCAGGATGCGAAATTCTTGACTCGTAGAAGGCGATTTCTTGCTTTTTGCACGGTTTGACGACGATGAGGCCTGATCGATCAGATAAAACACCATCACTGCAATTTGTCAGAGCTGAAAGCAGCGCTAAAGCAATTGGGATCGGATCGACTCACTGGCCTGCAGCGACGTCGTTGAAAGCAATGAGCTGTGACTTCCGGAAAGAACTTTGCGCCATGATTGGGCAGCCTGTGCTTGTCAATTACATACTTGGATCATGATAACTTTGCGAGGAGAATGATGCCTCGAGCCATTGAAGGCTCTAAGCCTCGCGCAACGCCAACGTAGCCTTTGTCTGGGGTTTCAAGCAGGATCAGAAACCCTGGAGCTAAGGGAGCTTCGCTGGCAGCGAATTAAAAAGTCATCAGCTCTGAGACTCACAAGCGAGATGACGGTGCTGATTCCGCATCCGACTACGCCGATCACGTGATCCAACCTTCCTGTCGGACATCTTCCATCAGAATCAACTAGAATATTGAGAACCAGAGCTGAAAGAAACCAACACTAATCTTTCATTTTAGTAAGTCACGGAGGATGAGTTGAGGGACGTTTGAAATTGTAACAGAAAGATGGGCATTCTCCAGCAGCGCCGAAGTGACGGTATCTTCGTTTGCTGGGACAAACGAAGGAAGCGGTTTGGCAAACCCAGGCCTCAGTTCACAAGGCGAAAGTGACTAACTCTGGTCTCATCTGTTGTATATTGTTAGGGCACAATCAATCAACTGCAGTGTTGATGTAGATGCACATTTCGTTCCATGACAATTCACTACATGAGTTCATCACCTTGTTGACTTCCATGGTTGTGTTCATCAAGGTATCAGTGAAGCCGTTCCACTTCCATAAGCAAACCATAGGAATCTGATTTCTACACTTCTACTATTCCATTGATTACATTGTTCCTCTTTTCACTCAACACGTCAAGCTGCCAGGCCTTTAAGGCCCCTCAAGTGGCTCCGTGACTTGTGACAACCCCAAAACATAGGTTACTTTCGCGCTGGGCAAACATGGCAGATCCAGAGCCGCAGCGTTCTTCAGCTGACAGCAACGTCACTTCGTCACTACAAGAAATAGATCTCAATTCCGTTCATGAGGCCAATGGCAATCCACCCGAATCAGGTTCCGAGGAAGCTCATGGTGGAAACAAGGACCTGGTAATAGACGGCATTTCAGACGACGAAGATGAAAACGTGGTTCAGAAGAATCAGGATGGCAATGTCAAACCGAACGGACACTCAGCTGTACAGCCTGTAGGCAAGACCGTCGCGACTGAGGAGGATTTGGAACCACACTCACTTGGGAATGAAAATAAAAATCATGCCGGCAGTAAGAATAAAAACAACGAGGTGGCTGTGGGCGTCGGCTCAGCGCCACGGAAGAAGAAGAAGAAGAAGAAGCCCAAAAGCAAGAGAGGATTGGGTATGCCTACCGGGTTCGAAGAGTACTACGTTGACGCCCCGGTCACTCCAGCGGAATTCGTAGAGGAGAAGGGACTATACGATGAATCGCGTCCATTTACAGAACGCATTGAGATAGCCATCCAGCGTTACGCAGCCAAACGCAATTTCGACTCGGTGCGGAAAGATCTCTTCGACAAGTACTTGGCCTACGGCGGCATCGAAGCGGGCCCGAAGATGTTTTCCGGTGGCCTTGATGCAGCGGACATGTCGAACATGGACGCTGCAGAAATCGCTCTTGCGAAAGCCCATCATTCGGTGGCCGCCGACAAAAATAACGAAGGCGACTCGCACTTTGTGGTCGACTTTGAGGCGTGCGCAGCAGCTTTCTTGTCCTCTCGTCTTCCAGTCATCTACGACCTGACCACTTACGTTCAGATAAAATCCCACACCGCTATCATCTTCAACTTTCTCAACTACCTCCTCCATCACGAAGTATGCCCCGAATACCGCCCACATATATACGCCACCCGCGCCCTCTGCTCCCTCGCCGAAAAAGAACTTTGGCAAATCGTCCAAGCACAAGCCTTGCTCCCTGGTGACTTCAACACTGCCTGTTCCGAGATCTTCGGTGGGATCTTTAGGGGTCTGTATATAACAGGAGAGGAAGAATGGGCGCAAGGCCTTGAAGTGAAGAGGGGCATGAGTCCAGAGATGGCAAAGCGGGCGTTCAAGGTGGGCCTGGCGGCACAAGCGGGGAAAGACATCTTTAAGAAGTACAAGGTTCAGAGCGAGGAGAAGACTATCAGAGTCACTAGCATCACCGACATGGGACTCGAAGTCACGGAGCTCATTCCAGCCACTCCGCAAGTTCTGAATATCTACAGTCACGACCTCGCCAAAGGCCTCAAACCCCTGGGCCTTCTCAAAGCAAAAACCTGGTACAAGCCCGGTGCCGAAGACGAGGATCTAACCGAGGAAGAAGAAACAAGGGCCGTCACAACTCAGCGAGAGGTCAAGGAATACGAATTCTGGGTGGAAGACCATATCCTCGAGAAGTGCTTCGTGGGCATGAAGTTCGAAACCACGGTTACGGAGCTCAGCTTCGGCGTCTCGTACTTTGATGCGCTCTTCGGAGTGTATTGCTCGTTCTATCGGGTTCTGCCCAATGAGATGATGTATGGGTGGAGGGAACCGGGGCCGCCGTTGCCGATGAGGGAGAAGAACGTCAACGGTAATGGGAATAAGGCTGTTGGGGTGGGGGTCGGGGAGGAAGAGGGTGATGGACATGGTGAGGATGGGTTTAGTGATGAGGATGGTGTGGACGATGCGGGAAAAGGCGCCGAAGAGGTAGAATAAAGCTGGTGGAGACTCTGCCTATCGGCATACCCATGTGCAACAAATCTTTGGAGCACGAAGTTGAAGGGAAACGTTGTATCTGCTTCAAATATTATCTACGGTGTCATAAGCAGTTTCCCCATGGTCTTTCGACTTTCGATGTCCTAATCGGGGTCACATCAGCAACATCACATCAAAGAGATCTTTCGAGCAATACTTACATTATGCGCCCTCGCCACGTCCTTTAACGGATAGATCTCATGAATCCGAACAGTGAACTTATCATCTATCATCATCCTCCACAGCTCATCAGCATAGCGCTCTGTTTCCTCTCGCGTGTAAATGTAGTTGAACAGCGTAGGTCTCAGGACTTTGGCATTATTTGCAGATAACTTCCTTTTGAAAGGGTCAGCACTTTCACTTTCCCATTCCTTCCCAATCCTTTAAAACAAGCAACCAAAAAGAAACGCGGAAACTCACGAAATAGAAAACGGCTCCACAGCCCCACTCGCATTCCCATAGCTCACCATCGTCCCTTTCCTCGCCACACACTGCAAACTCCTATCAAACGTCACTTTCCCCACACTATCAAAAACCGCCACCACCCCTGCCCCTCTAGTCTTCTCCTTCACGATCTTGACCACATCATCTTCCCCTTCAACAAGTACCACCTCAGCCCCTTGCTCCTTCGCTATAGCTACTTTTTCCTGCCTGCTTACGGTACCGATGGTGTGCGCACCCTTAGCTTCCAGGATTTGGGTCAACCAGCCACCGACGCCGCCGCTGGCTGCGAGGACGAGGACCCAATCGCCGCGCTGGACGGCGTGAGCCTCCGTGACGAGAGTGAGGGCTGTGAGGCCTTGGAGGACGGCAGCGCAGGCGTCTTCGGATTTGACCTATCTTCCTTTCAGCACCCCATTGTGAACTGAGACCATTACGATAAAAGAGTCGTACCCCTTCCGGAATCTTCAAAACCTTCTCACTCGGCGCCGCGCTAAACTCCGCATAACTCTCCGTGCCCAACCACACCACCCTATTATTCACCGCTAACCCACCTGCCTGCTTCCCCGGCCCCATCTCCACAATCGTTCCCGAAGCTTCGCGCCCAAGAACTAGCGGCATAGGAGAAGGATACAGCCCAGTGCGGAAATAGGTGTCGATGTAATTGATCCCAATGTATTCATTTTTGACGAGAACTTGACCCTCTTTGAGGGGTGGGACGGGGAGGTCGGTGCGGTGCTCGAGGACTTCGCTTCCGCCGGTTTTTGAGATGAGCACGCCTTTCATTGTTTTGGGGAGGGGCGCCATTGTGAGGGGTCGAGAGTGGGGGAAGCGTGGGTGGAAGGGTGGGTTGAGCTGGGAGCGGAGGGCTGAGAGACGGGTTAGAGGAGCTGTTTGGCGGATACCGGTTAGAAATCGTGGTGAGAGAGACATGAAGTGCCATCGTGAAAGTCGATAAGGGGTGGGGTGGCTCTGGCGGGGAGTCTGTAAGCGGCAGTGGGGGGACGGCTACCTTATGACGTAACGGAAAGGGCCGCGCTAAGGAACTACTACCTTGCCGGGGAAATTATTGTTAGCGCGATCTTCAAATACAGGGGAATGGATTGGTCAGCACTGCGAAAATTATCCCTGACTGTGGCTTTTGCGTTAACAATAATTACCCCAGATACCGTAGTACTTTACGAGCTCAGAGATTTTGATTTAGTGTTTGAGACTTCTTTTTCCATTCCCCAGACGTAGTTGGGCTACAACCTCGAAGAAACTGAACGCTGTCAGCTCATAGCCGCTACGTAAGCTTCGCTCTTGGTCAAAAGGTGAAAAGCCGTGAAAGACGCCCTTAGCCATGTCTTCAGCGGAAAGGTAAAGGAGAAGGACGGGGACCGAAAAAGTTCTATGGATATGCATAGCAGAGTCACTAAGGCCATAGGCACGGCAAGTTCAGAACACAACGTATCCTCGAAGGTGAATGCTTTATATCTAACTCGAGGTTGCAAACCACTGGGTTACACCTACTGTTCTTCGCCAGTCTTCTTTTCTTCTTCTTCTTCTTCTTCTTCTTCTTCTTCTTGTTGTAGGTCCTACAACTGCTGCTTGTCTTCACTTCGCATTGAACAAGGTGAGGTTTCTTGGCTGTACTAGAAGATCTTTTGCAATTCAAAAGATGATTGATACTGATGCACTCGATCTTGTGGTCATTATTCATCTCTTCGAGAAATATACTCTCTCCAATATCAGCATTGAAGAGCGTTGGTGTCATTAGCTATCTAGCGTTCTTTTATCCTTCACGATTACACGCCATACAATGCTGAGGCCGACTACTAAAAAGACATCTATTCCGACCGCTTTTCTGCCTTGGGCAACAGCCACCAGCGGCCCGCCATGGCCACAAACAGGCCAATACAGATGGGATGCACGACGAAGGTTCCGGGTTGTTGAGCGAGCGTTCCAATCAAAAGGGTAGCCCCAATGCCTGAGTACTCATTCTGTACAAAGGATTATGGGGAAACCCTTCGAACGTTAATACGTGACGTATTTAGACGACTGGACTATTGGATATGTAGGTCATTGTGTTTATATTTGCTATCTTAGAATCTTACCGAGTCTATGGTTGCTGGTCTTCCTTTTGTATACGATACATCAAAATAACAAAGACCCTCAAAAGACTCGTACATAATGATTAGTGATCAATGCCTTTCACGTGATAGAAGCCCTACGAGAAGGAAACATGCCTATATTTAGATGTTACATTAGCCTGAATGACTTACCCCGGATTTCAACGCTGATTATTCTGTGCAGATGCAGGGTGAAGGTTATCCCACCTTTGACCCCACCAAGGCAGCACTCGGAAAACATCTTTGAACAAACATTTCGCAGCTGCAACTCGAAACACCAAGTGTTACCCTGACGATGACGGTAGGCTCTGTGCTCGTCACTGGGTAAGCTTTGCACTGCGGCCGTTGCCTCGAGTACTGACTTGTCCGCAGAGGAACAGGCTATATCGGGTCGTTCACGGCTCTTGCGCTTCTGGAGGGAGGCTACAAAGTTGTAATTGCAGACAACTTATACAACTCCTCAGAAGAAGCAGTCAACCGTATCGAGCTCATCTGCGGGAAGAGACCTGAGTTCTTCAAGGTTGATGCCACCAAAGAGGGATCATTTGATGCGGTTTTTGAGAAGCACCCTGATATTGACAGTGTAATACATTTTGCTGCGCTTAAAGTAGGTCGTTCGCATGAAGACACGAAACGAAAGCATACAGTCCCAATACCACGGTTCATTCTTCGCTTGCGCGGCGACATGTCTTGACCATTACGCTGACATCGCCCAGGCAGTAGGAGAATCCGGTGAAATCCCCCTGGAATACTACCGCACCAATGTCTACGGCACCATCAACCTTCTCACCTCCATGACCAAACACAACGTCTCCAACATCGTCTTCTCCTCCTCCGCCACCGTCTACGGCGACGCCACCCGCTTTCCAGACATGATCCCCATTCCCGAAGCCTGCCCCATCGGCCCCACCAACCCCTACGGCCGGACCAAAGCCGCCGTCGAAAATCTCATCTGCGACCACATCGAAGCTCAGCGCAACAACGCCAAGAAAGCAGGCAAATCCGGCGACCACTGGAACGCCGCCCTGTTGCGCTACTTCAACCCCGCCGGCTCGCACCCCAGCGGCGTCATGGGCGAAGACCCGCAGGGCGTGCCCTACAACCTGCTCCCTTTGCTCGCGCAGGTTGCGATTGGCAAACGAGACAAGTTGCTCGTGTTTGGCGACGGTAGGACCGCAATCACCCATGCAGGGGCGCCCTATGGCAAACGCATGCTCACAGAACTCACTGCAGACTATGCCTCCCAAGACGGCACCGCGATCCGCGATTACGTCCACATCCTCGACCTCGCGTGCGGCCACCTCGTCGCGCTCAACTACCTCCGCCAATATCACCCCGGCGCTCGCGCTTGGAACTTAGGGACCGGAAGGGGGAGTACGGTGTTTGAGATGATCAAGGCGTTTGGCGCGGCGGTGGGGAAGGAGCTGCCGTATGAAGTTGTAGGGAGGAGGTCGGGTGACGTGTTGGATCTGACTGCGGATCCGAAACGAGCGAATAACGAGCTAGGATGGAAGGCCGAAAGGACGTTGGAAGACGCGTGCGAGGATCTGTGGCGGTGGACGAAGAATAACCCCCAAGGGTATCGGCAGAGTCCACCACAGGAACTGTTGGATGAATTAGCGGCGGAGAAGGAGAAGAATGCTGGGAAGGCTTAAGAGGGAGGACCCTTGCTTGAGTGCGTATGCACATGCTCTTTTCGTTGTCCAAATTTGAAGGCGGGTCTTGCTCATAGAAGATTTGTTTCCGTGTATTAATTTTTCAAAAGGAGAGGTTTGCATATAGAAAGGTTTCATAAAGGTAGCAATGAGCATCAGCTGCTACGATGAAAACGTGTAGATAGAGACAGATTTCTTACGCCGAATGAACCGAATCCACAATAACATTCACTGGAACACCACCATAAAGACTCCCACCTATCGAGGTAACCAAACGACCCATCTAGCCAACGCCCGCCTGTCTGCTCCGTAAATGCCAAACCCACCCCCTCCATACTCCTCTAAATGCGCTACCTCCAACACCCACTCACCCCCACACCCCCATCTTCCCATCTCTCCACCCCTCACCCTCATTTCACCAGCACTACGTCTGCACCTTATGATCCCCCCTAACCGCCTGCTCATAGCTCGGCGGCACCCCCGCGCTCGCCCCCTCACCCCCACTCTGCTGCTGTCGCTCCGGCACCATGTTGTGGTTCGTCGCTCCATAACCTCTTTGTTGCTGTCCCCCTTGCTGTCCATGCCCCTGTCCCTGCCCCTGCTGCTGCTGCTGTTGCGCAGGCCCAACATAATAGTACGACACCGTTCCCCCCTCGCCGCCGTCGTTAATGCGCTCATAGGCGTCATCGCTGGCTTCGGGGTATTTGGCGATGATGTACCACGCGTGAAGGAGACCGGGGAAGTAGCCGAGGACGCAGAGGCAGATGTTTATGAGGGAGTCGGCGGTGCAGAGGCCGCTTTTGATCCAGACTGGGAGGGGGTGGTTAGCTCGTGTTTGGGGCTGAGGGGAAGGGAAGGGAGAGAGGTGAGGAAGGGAGGACGGGGAGAGGTACCGGCTATTGGGGGGAAGAGGATGGCGATGAGGCCGAGGAAAATGTCGCTGCTGCACATTTTCGCTGTTGGTAGGTAGATTTGTGGGTGAGATGCTGTGGTAAGGTGGTAAGGTGGTTTGATAGCACTGTGGATTCGTTGATGTGAGGTTTGAGGTGTCACGAGGAGCTTGGGATGAGGTTGATGTTGTTGCCTCGAGAGAGAGGCGCAGGCTTCGTCGCTTGTGATTGTGTTTACGTAAGCTGCTGGTGCGTCTACTAGTCATTGGCTCTTAAAAATAATGCTGCGAAGCGCGGATTCATTGATTTGACTACTTCCTCCGGTCGGCGCCTACTCAAAGATTGATGAGTTGGAGGTGATTCGACTGGGCTGATGAAGGAGACCAAGAAAATGAGTTTGATCCGATATGTCAACTCGGATTGGACTAGCCAAAAGTGTACGACTACGCGTTACCTGGGCGGACACCCTGCCGACTTTTGAATTATGGTCAACTCGAGGAGACAGGACACTACGGTAGAAGCCAAGCTACCTTAAGGAGCTACGATGTGTGGGTATACCGTTTGAAGAATTCAACGGCAATGGACCACCAAATAATACCCTGTCGATCTGCTGAGATGTAGGGAAATTAAGACGAATTAGAATCAGAGTAGCATAATACAGAACAAGCAGAAGCGATTTTACGAGATGAGAGTATATGAAATAGAGCATAGCGATGCATGTGTTATTCGTCATGTGTCTAGTTTCAAGTACAAAGGCATCCATCTTGTGGAAAATCAGAAATGTTATATATAGAAGGTTCATGGGCGCAAAAGAAGGAGAGCGTTATGCGCTGAACTCCTGGATGATGGCAGCTTCATGCGGGTCTGGGGCTTCCGCAGGCACTCGCAATTGGATATGTTCAGGGTGCATGGAACCTGTATATCCGTAGGTATACTCCATTCCAGATATCTGCCCTTGCTCTCCCATTATCCGTGCTAGCTTGAATAATGCTTCCAGGACATCAGGTCTGAGCTGTGTATTGTGGAACGTTCCATTTAGTTCGAAAATAGTATGGCGACATATCACGCAGCTGCTATTGGCTGAAGGCCCAAACCACTGGGCAAGGCAATGGGATCCAAGGACATGCCCACATGGAAGCAGCAATGGAATCTCGGGTCGGTCTTCGTGAAGCCATGCGGTGCCAGGGCCTGCTCCTACTGCTCGGCCATCAGTGGTGTAGGCATCGTGGCAGATGTGACAGCGTTTATTGTCTTCGTCGACCGCGTCCAGACAAGGGCGGGGTAGGGTCTCTAGGAACGCATCAACGTCTCTGGTGACCGGGGGAAGACAGAAGACGAGAGTTGGAGCGCGCCGTATGCCTCTGGCGTTGTGTGAAGGCACTGGCCTTCTGGTAGTGAAGCGTGCTGTGATAGTGCACTCGGGGGTGCCTCGCGCATTGCGTTGGGCTTCGAACGTGTCTGGAAGAGTTCCATTAGCACCAGGAGGAGCCCAGTGAGTGGCTTCGGTCAGGAAAAACGGTTTGTGGATGGTGCTGATCCTAAGACAACTAAAGAAGTGCCGAAGTCGCTGGACGTCTTGGTCGAACAGGACTTGATCTCTTGCTCTCTGATTCGCGGCTGCGAGGTCTTCTGACAGTGTATCATCTTCACTGACCCCAAAGGATCCGGGTCTTCTTTCGATTCTCTCGTCGCCCTCTTGATCAGCCCTCCCTTCACCTCCTTGGTTTGCTCTCATCTCGGCGGCAATTCGTCTAGCCGATGCTTCTCGTTCCCTAGCTGTCGTGTTGATCGGACTTTGAGCTGGTACTTCCGCTCTCACCTCGACAGTAATACTTCCAGCCGACATTTCTCGTTCCCCTGCTGTCGTGTTGATCCGAATTTGACCTGGTACTTCTACTTCGGATCTCGTTAGTGCGGTGGAGAGTCGCGCCTCAGGGGCTTCTGCTACTGATCGGTTGGAGTCTCTTTCTGACCGAATAATCCTTTCTATACTTTGGTACGCCTGCTCCCTTCCTATCCGTTTCTGCATTTCCAGGAGGTTTTGTACAATTTCTTGTCTCGTCAGCTCCTCAGGTTCGGGGGAAGCTCTGTCGTTAGAGTTCTCCATTGTTGATAGGTACTGAGTGGCTTTCTAGTAGTTCTTGGTTGGATGTTTCGTTGACAGTAAAATATTGTAGGAGGTGCTGAGTCTAGATGGTCTTTCGAAAGGTTGAGATGAAAGGGTTTTTATACTAGCAATACCTTAATCTACCTCTTGACTCGTTCATTCCACCTGACAACGTCGTTGTTCTCCTCTAACAACGTGATTGTTCTCCTCTTATGGTATGTCCTCCGCAAGTGGCCCACACACGCGATTCCTTGCTGTTCCAGAGACAAACAAAGAATCTTATCACATTGAATACAATCGCATAGCAAGTTGGACAAAGGACTGGATGACTCCCGCATGACTCGACAAGTTGATCCGGAAAAACAGACGAAGTTGCCATAGCCTCCATTGCACGCTAGCAGATCAGTAGAAGCAAATAAAATCTTGAACAAAATCTTAAACAAGCGAAACCCAAACATGAAAAGAACCGTTTTGAGAAGATCACGAAAAGAAACTTCAGCAACTGAGAGATTAGTACGTAAGAAAAGTATTTCGAAGATCAGCAAGCAGAAGACCATCGATCGAAATAGCAGCCCATGAAAGAAGCGATGAAAACGGTCGTCTACTTGCTTACCTTATCCGATGTACTCAACCCTAATCCAAGCTGGAGCTGCTCCCTCCTCGTCTTACTCTTTGCACCCAATGACTCAGCGCCCTATATATCCGGAAGTGCAGAAAAGCAGAAGCCGACCATAGACCGACCACGACTATAAGGAAGCTACCCACTGCAACCGTAGAAATGCAGGCCTTTGGTACCGTTGTGGCCTAGACGGTTTGGATCTAACGTACACAAGGTATAGAGAAGGCTTTCTTGTAGTATACATTAGTAGAATTCCATAGGCTTTGGATGGAATGACGAGACGATAAGATGCTAGTGTAAATTCTGTAGAGGCTGAACAGCTGAGACTTTTCACAGCATCATGTTTGAACAATTTTGAAGGATTAACGGCGGTAGACGACCAGCGCCTCAGCTTATTATTTACAATTTGTTTTAGCGGGAATACTTATATAGAAATAAAGGCTGAAGACGACTAGCGTCTCAGCTCAGTATGCCATTCGTCTCGAGCGGATATACGTGCCAGAGCGGCCCCATTGTCTTCGGGGCTGATGCAAATGGCAATTTTTCTCGACGCTTCCAGAGCTTTGGTCGACCCGACAACTGATACCACAGAGGGCGCGGTTGCACCACCTTGAATTTTGGGCGCAGGCACAGCCGCAATTCCAATAGAGAGTTGTAATAAGACACATATCGAATCAGAGATACCGGGGTTGAAGTAACTTTAGAAGGTAACAGGCGGTCAAGTATGCAAATAAAGAGAGAAGGGGCTGTAACTTGATGACTCAGAATTCATTTGGGAATTTCTTTTTTGCTCATAACTACTCGCAGTGCGAGACAGAACTCTTATATCTGTTCCAGAGAGCGGTCGAAAGGTCCCACAGTTAGTAGGTAGTAGTAGACAAAGATGCTGCCAAAGAAAAATAATGGCATTATTGGGTGGGTCTTGAAGTGGAACACAAAGAATACCTGACGTAGACAAAGCTCGCATCTCAAGGAAGAGAAAAATGTGGACAATGGTTTTGTCGAGACACTTTCAGTTGACGAAATGTAGCGAGGCTTTATCCGAATGTGGCATTCGTTAGCGATCTAAGTGGCTGTCAGAAGTCAAACTTCGTTGAATTTCCGCCAACGAAATACTCCGTACAGTATGACACAAGGCAGTGCAGAGGACAGCCAGTGAGGTGTCGTTTGAGTCACTCGGCCGCTCCCGTAAAGCTTCCATTTTCCATCGTCCGTTCGTGGATTTCAGTCAATTCAAGCCACCGCCATCCGTAATGTCCGAAGACTCTTTGAAAGGTAGCTCCGGAACCCCAGCAGCCAAAGACACATCTTATAAATCACCGATAGACGAACATCCTATTTGGGAAGCACAGCTCTGGGAGGTACATTCTACTACGATGCAAGACCCGGCGTGGAGGCTACGGTTCAAGATCTGGCTCAGCTCACCTAGTCCGTGTGCTTCTTTACATTGTCCGACCAAGACGCCGCACAACCAAGGTAGATATCTCCATGAAGGAGAGCTGTGCTGGGACATCGATTCCCCTTTCGGTAGAAGCAATCCTCCTCCGGATATTTGGGAGGCAGAGGCGAGGATGCAGGGCGGTAAGAACACTGGCGAAGATCTTGAAATCGTTGAAGCATTCATGAAAATTCCATGTCGGCCAAGGAGATTTTTGCCCAATCTGGAGGAAAGAATAGCGAGGAGAGTAGTTCGTACGTTGTGGGTTTGCTCTTTAGGCCATTGTATAAGCGTCCTCCTGGCTACTGTAATCAAATTTATGTCCACCAAATTGTTTTGATGGATCAAAGCTGAGCGGATTTGTCAATTTATACTCACTTGAGATGTATGGTACGTACAACCGGATTCGGATTCTCCGTAGTGAGTCTTTTTTTCGTATGAATTATGCCCTGAATGTAGTGTGTATTGTTGAAGATGTGTAGAGATCGTGACACGAAGTTACAGTATTTCGTCAATATATTTCTTCTCGAAGAGTCTGCCTACTCATATACGTCCGATTTCCTCCAAAGTTACGAAACGGCACCATCCTTCTATTACTTGTGCAACTTTAATGGTCCTGCCTGCCCATGCTCTTTCCTCACTTCCAAGTCTGATACTGTTGCTCAACAATGGCACCTGTTCCTTCCACGGATCCATCTCTGGCACTTCGCTGGTAGTGTCGCCCACCCCAAGCATTTCTTCATTTTCTTGCGGACTTCGAGGCTCTGCAAGCAGCAACCTCATATTCGCCCGTTCTGCAGCCTCTACAGCAGTGGCCAGTGTCCGCGATAAGCCTTGAGCAGAGTGTTCACTCGTAGACTGGTGAAGAGTGACGAGGCCAAGGATTGCAAGGGTTGGTGTACGAGTCCCTGGCTTTTCGTAGCTCGGTGCACTAGCTGTGGACCCTACAGAAGGAAGAAAGGTAGCCAAGTATGCCCTAAGATGGAGTAGTGAGGGGGTGAAAGCCAGGTGAACAGTCCTAGATGTTGCGAGGAGGTGAATTGTCGGAATTAGAAAAGGGTGAGGTGAGTTTGAGGTACCTTCATTCGGAAGATCTGTAGTGTTAATGAGATGCGTATGGTGAATCGTAGTTTGCAGATGTTCCAGAAAGGCTTCGCGGCTGGAACAAACAACAAGCGTGTTTGGGACTGAGTGGGACTGGAGGATGTAGTTGATCAGGTCCGTACAGTTGACAGAATGAATGGCTACCAGATGCCTGTTGGCCATGACAATCGTGCGGTTAGTAAATATCACATGTATCCAATTGATCAAATGCTGTTCTAGTCAAGGACCTGCGGTTTCACAACATGATGGATTAGCAGGTCTAATCAAACTTTATAGATACGATGAGATTCGTAGGATCATTACTCATGGGAATATTGAACGCACTGTTTTTGCTATTTTAGCGTCACTCGGTCGTTGGGAGATGCTGACGTGTAGAAAGTGGGTAGGAGGTTGCGGCGTCTGCGGTCGACGGCCTCAACAAGTGAACGTTAACGTCACTCCATTAATCTTGCTCCAAGGCATACTGAGGGCCCGGAACGAGACTATCATGGAGTCTATCTCAAGGATTTCTTCCATGCTGGAGACAGGTAGAGTCATGCACAAATATTTGCGAGAGCCGCAGCTGATTTGGTGTACAGCAAGGGAATTGACTCTAGAAGCAGCACAGTCTGCTGGATCCTCCCGGAGCTTCAGCAGTCGGTCTTCGACTCGAGATCTGCCTTTTACTCAAATAAAGAAACTACTGGACAGCCGCAACGATAGAGAAATACTGGAAGGCTTGCGGAAGGTCATAAGCGTACGGTCATGGTTTGCTGGACCGCCAAGTTGGACTTCTGTCTGATATTGGATGTGTAGATGATGTACCGGTCAAAACCATGTCTACCTTTCTTCTCATCCATAGTCAAGAATGTCGCGAGTCCTAACATCGAAATTAAAAAGCTTGTCTACATTTACCTGCTTCACTATGCAGAGTCTGAGCCGGATCTTGCACTGCTTTCTATCAATACCATACAAAAGTCCCTTACGGATCAGAATCCTCAGGTTCGGGCAATGGCTCTTAGGGTCATGTCAGGTATCAGGGTTCCAGTGATCAGTCAAATCGTTTCTTTAGCTATTAAAAGAGGGTGCGCGGACATGAGTCCCTACGTCCGCAAAGCAGCTGCTCTTGCAATTCCCAAGTGTTACAGGTTAGATCCGAATACATTACCCCAGCTTCTGGACTATCTATCAACCTTGCTTGGGGACAAGCAATACTATGTTGTTGGATCTGCTGTCACCGCTTTCCTCGAGGTATGCCCTGATCAGATAGATTTGATACACAAGCACTATCGAGCCCTTACAAGGAAGCTGGTCGACATGGATGAATGGAGCCAGCTAGCTACCTTGAGGTTAATGACAGTCTACGCCAGGAAATGCTTCCCCAGACGAACAAAGAAAATGAAAAAGAGCAAAACCAAAGGCTTTTACGACGATGAACGCAGCGATGAAGAAGACTATATTGCTAGTGAAGAGATCCAAGTGCTGGATCCAGACCTCGAGCTCTTTCTCAAAGCCTGTAAATCCCTTCTCCAAAGTCGCAACTCGGCCGTCGTCGTCTCTGTCGCTCGCTGCTACCTCTATCTTGGGACACCCGAGTACATCGACTATGTCGTCGGTCCTCTAGTAGCCTTACTCCGGAGTCCCCAAGACATTCAACAAATCGCCATGTACAACATCGTCGCCGTGTGTCTCGTCCGGCCCGAATCCTTTGTCAAATACGCCACCCACTTCCTAGTCTATTCCACTGACCCTCCTGACATCTCACGCCTAAAGTTCGAAGTCCTAACCCTCCTATTTCCCCACTGCGAACCCCACATCAAAGACCTCATACTCAGCGAACTTGAACACTTCACCCGCTCTTCAACTACATCTCTAGTCCAAGAAAGCGTCCGCGCCATAGGCCGCTGCGCTCAAAACGACACCAAAGCATCCCCCCGCTGCCTCCGCCTCCTTCTCAAGCAGATCTCCAGCCAAGACGAAAACCTGGTCGCCGAATCCCTAACCGTCATCCGGCATCTAATCCAGCAATCCCCGCAATCCCACATCAAAACTGTCATCCGGCTCGCCAAAACCCTCGACACAACCACAAGCCCGCAAGCCCGCGCAAGCATCATCTGGCTCGTCGGCGAGTTTTCTGGCGCCGACGACGCGGAAAACATTGCCCCAGACGTCTTACGCATCCTAACCAAGGGTTTCCCCTCCGAATCCGAAGCTGCAAAACTGCAAATCCTCCTCCTCGCCGCAAAAGTCTATCTACACCATCTCAACCGCACCCACCAGCACTCCGTCCAAGCATCCCCAAACCTCTCCACCGCCTCCACCACCGACGAAGGAGGGTTCCAACCCTCTTCCCCGCCACCCGAGCAACCCCACCCGATCCCCCAACTCTGGACCCACCTCCTCCTCCTTGTCCGCTACGACACCTCCTACGACCTCCGCGACCGTTGCCGCACCTACCGCGCCCTCCTCTCCGACCCCGCCAACACCCAACTCGCCTCCCTGCTGCTGCTCGCCCCAAAACCCGTCCCGCGCACGGCCTCGCCGTCGGAAACGCGCAGGGGATTTTTGCTCGGCAGTGCGGCGTTGGTTGTGGGAGTGGATGTTGGTGGCGGGGTTGAAGGGGGGTTGCCGGAGTGGGTAAGGGTGGGGGAGGAACCGGATGACGGGGTGAGGGATGAGGGTGGGGAGGTGAAAGCGGTTAGTGGGGCGGCGGCGGAGAGGTTGCCGGATGTGGGGATAGGGACAGGGAGGGGGAAGGAGAAGGAGAGTGGGAGGGATAAGACGTTGGATGAGTGGTTGGGCGAAGAGGAGGAGGAGGAGAGTGAGAGCGAAGAGGGCAGTACCGAGGAAGAAAGCGAGGAGGACGAAAGCGAGGTGGAGGAGAGCGAGGGGGACGAGGAGGAGGATCGGTTGATAGGCTGACGGTGTCATTTCCCCAACCCCTGCTGCGTCATGAAACCCGAGCAGAATAGCTTCAATGCGACCTTGTAGGAAAAAGAGAGTAGAAACATGGATACAACCAAAAGAGCATAAATGCCCAGGCAGCGTGTCGAGATTCACTCGAGGCCGAACAAATGCAAAATTTCCAACGAGGCACCCGAAAGCGAATGCTTGTAGCGGCGTTAGGTTCCTTGAATTGCAAATATGGTATCTCTATTCATTCCCATCTTATCCCATGCGGTGCACCAAGGTCGCTCAAACCCGAAAAAGGCTCGTATCCAACGTATCCACATCCATCTAGCTCATTGTAGTCCAGAACGTCTGTCTGACAGCGAGATGTTATATCTATCCCGACGTTTCTCGGCTGAATATCGCAATTGTCTCACCTCTCTGGGATAAAAGCCCTACCATCGTCTCATGATTTCTCGCGCAGCCACTTGTATACCACCGAAAAATCCTTCGCCGGCTCCATATTCTCCACCTCGTCATACACCTCTTTCGTCTTCTGCGCCAGTTCCAGCTTAACAGCCGCTTTTGCGGCTGCTTCGATGGCGAGCCGTAGGTCCTTCTTCATGAGGGAGGTTCCGAAGCCGCCATCATAGTCCCGCTCGGCTGGAGCTCCGGGACTCACGCCCGGGACGGGGTTGTTGATTTCAGAGGCCCAGCACCTGCCGCTGCTGCCGTTGATGAGTTCGCCGAGGACTTTGGGGTCGAGGCCGAATTTGATGCCCATGTTCATGGCTTCTGCTGTGGCGATGTTGCTGACGGCTAATAGGTAATTGTTTGCGAGTTTCCCACTTAACCCCATCCCTTGCTCCCCTAGGTGGACTGTCTTTTTCCCCATAAGCGCCAGTATGGGTTTCACCCTCTCCACCAATTGACCTGACCTCGAGGACGCCCCGAGCATGAATGTGAGTGTAGAGTTTTGGGCGCCGACGACACCGCCAGACATGGGAGCGTCGACAAAACGACCTTGCAGGGTGCAGTGGACGGCGTTAGCTACTTCGCGGGAAGAGGCGGGGTCGATGGTTGAGCAGTCGATGAAGAGGCGTTCGCCGTTGGTGGTACTGGAGGGGGGAGGGGGAAGGGGAGGGCTGAGGATGGTCTGGAAGACGTTTTTGACATGGGAGGGTTCTGGGAGGACGGTTATGATGGTTTCCTAATGGAGAGACTGGGTTAGTAGGCGCGGAATATCGATAATAGGAGAGGGGGTGAGGAGGGGTCGTTAGGGTGTGGGTATCAGAGGATTGGCTTTGATGTAGAAATTTTTGGAATCATGGACAGGGCGAGCAGAAACGCAGGCCCCCAACTTAGATCATCGATAGAACATGCTCATCATATAGATTTCTTGGTGATAGTGGAGTAAGGGGAAGGTCGACGAACAGATTTCTCGGCAACTTCTCGAGCTGATTTTGCAACCTCAACTCCATTTCCCACCTCGTCCACAAATTTTGCCATGATTTCTGTGTTCCTGTCTCTGATGAACAGCGTGTCCTCTTTTGGCATCTCTGCTCTTAAGTTCTTGGCCATTGGATATCCTACAGCAACCCCGACTCTATCAGCACGTGCTCCACACGACCCACTCATTGTTCTCCACCAACGTATTGCATTGCTTCAGGTTTCGAAGCCATGAAGAATCTCACCCATGTGTCCAAGGCCGATAAACCCCCATGTCGCCAGGTTACTTCCAGACGAAGCAAACGATCTTCTTGAGACTCTAGATCCCGCACCGGAAGCGCCGCCATTCCCAAGTAGGCACAATTTCGCCGGGGAAAACCTGATGGAAACCATTGCCCGCATGCTCGCTAAGTCTGCTCACCAAAACCGTATGATATGCTAAAGAAAGGGAAGCAGCGAAGGATTAAAAAGGAAACGAAAGGGACTGGTCTGAGGTGTTTTGACAGGTTGAATTCACGCTTGTCCGGTAGAGGGGGTTCAAGCGGCAGGGCGATCGTTGGTTGGATCGTTCGATCCCACATGCCTCGGCCCTAAATCTGCGAGTAGCCCGATCTGTCCCGACATCCTGACACCCTTCCGGCTTAGTCTGGATGGGAAAGGCAACGAGCAATCAGTCGTCGGTAGATGATGGCGGCTGGGAGGAAGTTTGTCTGGGTGGATGGGTGGAGGAACATGTGGGTGAGAGCTGGCATTTTCAACTGGCGGCCGCCGGCATATCACGTGTTAGGGTAGGCACCACCTTACCGTCCTTTACCTTGCGTCGTTTACTTCATAGCCCGATATCTGATCACACTTGCTGCAAGTATTGCCATTTATCAGGTACGGAGGTACATTTAGAAGAACATATCTAGTCTGCTACCTTAAACGCAACAGACTGAACGAAGACAACGAAGACACTATCTACCCCTAGTGAAATGTACCTATCTATATCCCATCTTTCTATTAATGGAACGTCTACTATACCCCTAATCACTCCCATCTATCTCTCACGCATATACCAACCAACCTACCCAAACACCCAACCCGCTCCACCGCAAAAATCGCCCAACTTTCCAAAAATCATCCAGGCCCCCCCCCCCCACCCTCACACCCAAAACCTCACCCACAACTTCCTCTCCCCACCCCCCCATATCTCCCAAATACACCCCTCCCCCAACCTAACCACCCTCGTCATCGGCATCTGATCCCAAGAAATCCTCAATATCACCTTGATATCGCGCGAAAATTCAGGCATGTCGAGCAATTTACCGTATTCCGGTTCTACTCATGTTAAAACTTTGAAGGATGTGGGGTTTGTGCTTTCTGCAGTGTAGTTTGATATTTGTGGCAAGGGGGATGGATGGGTGGGGGGAGGGCAACGTACTTAAACCCTACATCCCTCAACCCTTAAAAAAACTCCCCTAACCGGGACGTCTGCAGGCTACCGGAGACGGCGTCGTAGACAAGGGGGTGTGAGCCGTGTTTCGTTGACAGTTGGGATGCCTGGGTGTTTGTGGCCTTGGGTGGATCTGGGGGGTTTAGTGGGGAGGGGTGGGAGATTGCTGGTGGTTTCTGGTATGGTGGTGAGGGTGAGATGTTTAGGTGTTGGGAGGGTGGGGGAGAGGGTGGGTTTGACATGGTTCTTGAGGAGGAGGGGAAGGCTGCGAGGCTCGGGGCGGGAGTGAGGGGGGATGGGGGAAGGGGGAAGGGGGAAGGGGGAAGGGGGAAGGAATGAGGTGTGAATGAGTAGCTGGGTGGATTGGAGGTATCGTGAGGGAAGGCATATACCGTCTGTAAAAAACTCGATATAATACCACAGTACCAAAGACTAAAAAAGACTCCTGGACTGTTATGACATGCTCAAATTCATGGAGAAGTAAGTACCTTAGCTTTGGGACAAAGGCTCACCGCTATCCGTAATCGTTGGTCTGTTCTATCCAACATCACGATAATGTAGAAGCTGGCTGCCTGTGGTTGTAATTATCACTTCTTCCCCACTTTTACCGCTTACAAACAGCTATGAAAAATTCCATTCCCTTCCGCCAAACGCAACCAACCCTGCAGACGCCCCTGGAAATACAACTGCCGCAAACATGAGGGTATGTAAAGAAATTGAAATCTTTCCGCCGTAGCGACTGCTGGATTGTGATATGCGGGCCCGGGTTGACTGCAGTGATGGACGGTCGCTTCCGCGTATCCACGGCCCATATGGGTGGGTTTCAGATTACGTAGGGGATAAAGGCCCTGCGTCTAGTGTTAGTAGGTAGCGCAGGATGTAGCAATCTAGGTAATGCACTCACCCAATTGCCAAAGTCGCGGCAACGCCAAACAGCGCCCTCTTCCTCACCTTCTCCTTCTTGATCTCCTGCTCCAGTAGCTTTGTCTTCTTCGCCGGTTGCAATACCCCATCCCACTCCTCATCATCCTCATCATCCAGCTCCTCCGCCTTGCGCTTAGACGCCCTGTCACTGCCCTCGCCATCCAGTTTCTTCGCTTCCTCTACCATTTCCTTGGCTTTCTGGATCATAGCTTCTGGGCTTTCTGGCAGAGGCAGATCCGCGGATCCGCCGGGCATTTCTATCTTGACTTTGGTGGTGGTGCTCTCGGTGTCGCCGTTGACTTGGACCACTGATTCGACGTCCACGCGCACTTTGTCGCCATCTACGGATTCGGAGTCTGCAATTGATGCCGCGTCATGGAGAGCTGACTGTAAAGAGGCACTGGCTTCGCGGGCATGGACGGCATTTGATCCTTTGGTGGCTTTTGTTGTTCGGGCCTTCCTGGGGGATTTCGGCGCTGGCGTGGAGGACTTGCCGGGCGAACTTGCTCTTGGTCGCCCGCGAGCGCGGGGTGTAGAGCCTCGGGGAGTGGGAGGTGGGAGGTGTGTTTTATCGTTCGCGGCGAAGACGAATTTCGGGGGAGGAGATATTGATTTCTGAGGATCGTCTGTGTTCGTGGCGATTGGGGCATCGTCGACCAGTGCTCTGATCCAAGGAACCATAGCGTACTCATCTGCAAGCTTGAGTGCTGTAGGGCGTTAATACTGAAACTCCCAACACAGCAAAGGCGCTTGGGGGCGTACCAAATTCCTCAGGTATCCACACGTTACCAGCGACTTCGTCTTGGCTAGTAGTTGTCAGTGTTTTCAAGTAGTCACGCTCAGCCATCTCTTCTTTGTGTTCTGCCCAGGGGAAAGCGGCCTTGAACATGCCAGTGGCGCTAATATAGCCGTCACTACTTCTTCTCTAGACATGACACAACCGTCAGCACATCATTCACAATCTCGTAACCGCAACCGCCAACGTACCATGAGAAAATAGGCCTCAGGATGCGGTTGGTGTTGATTAGGTGCAAATATCTCGGAGCCTTTCAGGTTCTTTGGAAGAGGTGCTCTGAGATGTGCGTAGTCAAAGATTCCGAGGTTCTCTGGCTTTGTCGCATTGGATGTACCGACTTGACCTGGCTTGACAGCCAAATTTGTCTGACCGAGTCGTCGCTTCTTTACGAGCTCCTCATCTGCATCATTTGTATTAGCTGTGCGCACCATGTAGGACACTCCAGATGAAATGGCGTACGATCGGGTGTTTTGTCAAGCGCAAGAAGCGGGTTGTGCTTCGATGGCAAGATCCTTTCTCGGGGCTTCTCAGTCGGTCTGGCAGGCATTGTATTGTAGTCGCGGTGAATATATGGCAACTTAATGTTATGAATCGTTTGTCGAGCTCAATTGCTGCGACAATGGTGTTGGTGAAGCGCGCGGAAATCTGACGTCTTTCAAATCACTTCGGTCGCGCGCCTTGTCGGGCAGAATCAATAGCCGTCACGCGATTTAAAGGTCAGAAATATGAGTATCTGTAGTCGGTGATAAGGCGGAGAGAAGAGAAGATGATATGGATGAGACAGGGCTACATCGGTTTTCGGGTGATCTGGGGATGGTGGATGGATTGTTCGTTCCATCAAAATATGAGGTGGCCGGGGGGAGGTTGGAGTTCGTCTACGGTCTACCGAAGGGGCTGGATTCTCGATGCTGGCCGCAAACGATCGCGACGTCACATCATCAATACCATCTACTATGATACCTACGGAGTACCTCCTCGTCTTATTCATTATCATCTTGTTGGCTAGAGTTGTTATATCTATCTATTACAGCAAAAAGAACTTGGGTTAGATTCTATTATTTCCTCCTTGTATGGAATTGAGAACAAGTTGAATTATTATCTTGACGGAGAATGCATGTCGTCTGATTGGTCAGAATTATCGACGTAGTACACCTCTCATCTCTCAGTGTTGTCCAAAGTAGCTATCGTCAGAATGATGTACTTCCATTTGTATATACTCAACTGCTTCATTTCACAAGTTATTCCCTCCCCATTTAGTCCGTGATGCTTCGTGGTGGTTATGCTTTAGCCCTTCTGCACGACTTGAGATTTCTTTGTAAATCCCCTCAAGGCGTCTGACCTCTGAACTGCTGTTTTAGACAATCTCGCGCAACTACTCACATTCCATGCGAAAGTGTAAACCTCTTCTGGTGCCAATCCTTCCCCTCGTGAGTATCCGGGATTGTCACTTCCTCTCCTTCCAACCCACACTCGATTTTCTACCCACCTATATCTCTCAACAAACCATCATCCTGTCACCAAATCCCCAAATGCCCGCATAGTTACAACACAAGTTGTGTCCAGGCAGCAATGAGCCACTTGCAAGTGCCCACACACGACGCCGTGGATCCCACACGTTCTCGTGCCAAGTGAATCTCGCGCCCTCCAAGCCCCCACGTATAGTGGAACAACTTGGTGGATACAGTTTGCTCTGACCTCCTCCCAAGAGGTCTTGCTTGGCCCTTGTTGCTCCTGATGTCACATCCAACGTACTTGGGGTTTGACAACAAGGCAGAGCAAGCGTCCTCCGCCGCGCTTATCGATACGGTAGGTTCTTTTAAAATACCAACCACAAGCTGAAGCATGTAATGTGTTTCAATTTGTATGAATACATAAACAAAATGTACGTTGTGCGAGTTCATGTATATTATAAGCTTACCTCCTTCCCCACAAAGTTCGGTGCACAACCATGGTTTCGAGCTTACCCTACCATAAATTTAAAGCCACCACGGAACGCAAGTTAATAGGCGGCGGAATTACGAAAACTTATCATGGAAGCTTCAAAACTACCAGATTGTGAATGCTCAATGTAAATGCATGCATGTGAGGCTTTGATGGGAAGCACAGGTGAAGCGAAATGAGGGAAAGTCATAGGGCAATATCGCAACAACGAGAACTGATGAGAGCAAAGGAAGCAACAATGGGCAGCGAGTTGCTGATCAATCGTCTACGGCTTACGGTATTACTTTGCATGGATGGATCCATGGCCATCCCTTGCATCGTCTATTAGAAAAGAAATGCGAATTTCAAAAAGAGCATCTGAACCGAGAAGGCTAAATGTAGCTGACAGGTGGCAGTAAAGCCATATTTGAGATGCAGTGTTCTCGCGACCAAGTGAAACGCTTTCAAGATGGAAGACTCATTGACAGCTACCACACAGAAGTTGAAACACTACAAAACATGCAATGTACACCTTTCCAATAAGCAGCAGAAGAATAGAGGCTAACCATCGCATCTGAGCGCGAGTACCATGCTATAGAAGCAGAGCCTCGTATTTTTGAATTGAAAAATTCCTTGAAAGCGCCGTGAGCTCAAAAATAGCACTTACCAGCGGCGGCTACGGGCGCCATCAGACGTATTCCATACAACAGAGATCGAAGGCTTACCTGTATGCCTCTGCAACTTTCGGCTGACGCCTCTTCAGCTTTGGTGTTACGTCATCAACTTGGCGCCTGCCTTGAGTTTCGCCCTCATCGGACGAGTCGTCTCGGTTGTCAAAGTCTCTCTTACGGCCATTCGAGCCTCCAGCACGAAGCTTGACTGGCGAAGCCGATTGTGCGTCTATCAAGTAGTTCTGGTGAACGTTCCCGTTTTCGGAATTGGGGTTGCCATATCCGTTGGAAGCTCCATGGCTGGATCCTGTAGAAAGCGGACTTCCAATATTGCCATCGTAGAATGATGGCTTCCGTAGTGGAGGCGGCGGAGGCTCAAAATTCTGCGAGTTCGACCGCTCAGCCAAGCCGGCAGGCAACTGTTCATTATTAATTGTGGAATATCTGCTGTTATATGATCCGCGCTGAAGTGGGTCTGAAATCTTCTCACGACTTTGACTTTCTGCACCAGAATTTGACGTATGCCTCCACTGACTCATGCCATTTCTGCAAATTGGTCAGTAGCATAAGGGAGGGAATGCTGAATGGGGACTTACGAATCATATATGATTGGGCTTCTACTACGCGATCTAGATGTGTTATTCGGCGAAGCCTGCAATGATGGCTCTTGTGCAGACGGTGGAGGATACGGTCGGGCAGGGGCTCGAACAGGTTTTGGCGCTCCAGTAACGCCCAAAGCAGCGAGCATGGCTTCAGTATCCCGAGCCGACGGGATCCGTGATCCTGAATTCGGGGCTGATGCCTGATCGACTGCAACGGCGCTTTTGCTACTTGATAATTGAAGTGGCTTCGGCCGTCCTGCATTCAATGCATGTTCGAGGCTATCCATGACATCCCCAACGTCTTCGCCGTCCAATTCGAATTTGGACTCTTGTAGGGGATTGTTGTCGTTGTGTTCAGGCTCTTGACTTCGTCCTCGGTTAGCTTGACCAGGGTCATATAAAGACTTCAGATAGTCTATAGGAACGACTACGCCGTCATCACCAATGGAAGAGAAGATTGGATCTCTTGAGAACTCTTCCCAGTAGCTAGTATCCTTGATGTTCTGACCCAGGATATCCGGTTTCCCACGGTCCATGTATTTGGAGCGGCAGCAACCATCATTGTCGGGTTCTGGTGGTAGAAGTGGAATGGCTTCAGCGACTACAAAATTTGCAGACAAAGGTCGGCCAGTCAGATCAATTAACGCTCCACCTTCAAAAACGATTAGTGCATCCTTTCGAGATTTCTTCCATGCTCCAACTTACCGCTCGGAATATCAGGTACATCTAATTTGTCTAAGTCATCTTCTTCGGCTTCAAGATCCGCCACATCAGCTGACGGTGGTTTCGGTGTTGAAGATTGAGACTGTACTGGCGCATTCGTAGCGGGCGACCCTTGAAAGGTAGCCACAGGATCACTCCCGGTAATCCCTTGATATTGATTCCATGAGTATCCCGTAGCTGGAGATATGACCGAGGAGGGTGAAGCAGCAGAGTATGGTTGCGCTGGGACACCTGACGTTTGTTGATACTGTTTATTTTGCTGATTGTACGCCGCGTTATATTGCGGCCACTGAGCGGACGGCTGACCTGGATTCTGAGGCCCGTAATAAGTATTCGGGGTTGAAGGAATTGCTGCTGTATATGGCTGTTGCTGGTAAGAGCTCCCCTGTTGGTAGGGATACCCTTGTTGATAGTGCTGCTGGTATTGCTGATATTGCGATGACTGCTGCCATTGAGGTGGGGCTGACGACCGGGCCGATAAGGGGGTGGGTGGACCAGGAACACCTTGAGGCTGATGGTAGCCAGGTTGGCCATAAGACGTTGTCCCATAGGCCCTTGGCGGTCCTTGAGGTGGGGCGACATGAGGCGGTAGGGAATACTTCGTGATGATCGGGGCATTTGTTTTCTGACGCTTCGGGGGTCGGAGATAATTCTGTTGGTTCATAAGTCCCCTGTTTTCGATGTTAGGCTATGATTTAGCGTCAGGCATATCTCAACACTTACGCTGGAACCTCGCGCCGTGGCTCAGGACAGTTCTGTGCCCAGTGCTCCGGAGAGCCGCAATTGTAGCATGTATGAGGTGTCTGGTGAGCTGCTTGCTGACCTTGTGATGAGTTGGCAGTGGGTGCGGATTGGTAAGCTTGTTGGTAAGCTGCTGGCGGGGAGGTTGCATATTGCTGTGGAGGGTATTGTTGCTGAGCATACTGCTGCCCGGCGTACTGTTGCGGAGAGTACTGCTGTTGTGCATATTGTTGCTGGTAACCTGGATAACTGTATGGCTGGCTAGGCTGAACTTGCTGCTGCTGCGGCCATTGAGCAGCAGGGGTAGTCATACTTCCGACAAAACGTTGTATGAGATCATGCACAGATTGGTTGATCTGGGCAAAGGAAAGCTTAGAGTCCAGAAGGAGGTTTGATCGAACGAATGGACTGGATAGCAGGAAGTAGGAAAGTGTTGTTCTTGAACACTTCGATGTTCTAGGTCGTGACCTTACAGTACAAAATAGTAAGAGCAGAAACTGGAAGCTTATTGAAGAGAGATGCTTAGACCAGGGGGCCCTGTCGACCAATTCAGATCGGAATCCCTGACCGTTACGGTATGAGGATTTTGAGAAACGGTATGATCGATCTGGTTTATGTACGAATGTGCTGCCCAATTTGAGACATGAAGGAAGATACTGGAGAAGTTGCGCGTCGATATCAGACTGTGGAAAGTTACATTGGTCAGATCGGAACGGATAAACACAAACACCGACGCCTGTCCATCCAGACCAGTCGACGATCAAAATGATCGGCTTGGGCATACATACTATCTGTTCTGTCATGAAGTACATTAAGACAATATGATTTTGAGAGACGAAGAGCAACTGGCTTTAGCTTCGCATGCCCTCAACCCAGTTACTCCTTTCGTACCTCCGTCATACAGCCCCTAGCTTTGGGTAGGGTCAAGACATGCCCGGCCTCCCAGGTATCCATGGATCCTACCTTTAGCGGCAACAGAACCCAGCTAATGTCAGTGTACAGCGAGCGTAGATCTGGACGAATGTATCGAGCGCCTCTACAAGAAAGAGTTACTAGCAGATTCGGTCATCGAAGCAATATGCGCGAAGACAAAAGAACTTCTTATGAAGGAAAGTAATGTGGTACATATTGCAGCACCGGTAACGGTGGTTGGAGACATACATGGCCAGTTCTTCGACATGATTGAAATCTTCAAGATTGGAGGATTCTGTCCAGATACTAATTACCTATTTCTTGGTATGAGTGCTCAACCGACAGGCCAAAAAATGGTGTCTAGTAATAACTATTTGGAGTAGGCGACTACGTGGATCGTGGCCTTTTCAGCGTCGAAACAATCTCCTTACTCGTTTGTCTAAAATTGAGATACCCCCAACGCGTCCATCTTATTCGAGGAAACCATGAATCCCGTGGTGTCACCCAGTCCTATGGATTTTATACTGAGTGTTCCCGGAAATATGGAAATGCCAACGTATGGCACTATTTTACCGATATGTTTGATTTCCTTACCTTAAGTGTCGTCATCAACGACCAGATATTTTGTGTCCACGGAGGTCTTTCTCCTTCTATTCACTCCATTGACCAGATTAAGATCATCGATCGGTTCCGCGAGATACCTCATGAGGGGCCGATGGCAGACCTAGTGTGGTCAGATCCAGATCCAGACAGAGACGAGTTCTCTCTTTCTCCAAGAGGCGCAGGCTATACATTTGGAGCTCAGGTCGTCAAAAAGTTTCTTGAGGTCAATTCCATGACGCATATCTTACGCGCGCATCAGCTATGTCAAGAGGGATACCAGGTCCTCTACGATGATCGACTTAGCACAGTGTGGAGTGCCCCGAATTACTGCTACCGCTGTGGCAATATGGCTAGTGTGCTCGAGGTTAGCGATACTGGTGAACGGTATTTCAATGTTTTTGACGCGGCGCCAGAAAATGATCTCCATAGAGGTGAGCAGCAACAGCAACCAAATCAGGGTCAGGATGGACAAGGAGTTGTAGTAGAATATTTCCTTTAAGATACCAATGCATTCGGTCTGGAGTTGCTGGTCCTTAACAAGCTACATTTAGCATTGGGGGCAACCCCTCCCCCCAAATAGTTTGACCGTTCTTTCCGCTTTTCTCCCACGTTTTTCATAAACGCTCAATATTCCTAACTAACTTACTGTTTCTTGACCAGCGGCTAACTCACAAGTCAACCCCCTTCAAACTCACATCTTCGATGGTTCACAATCTTGAAGACTTATTGAATTTAAAAATCGCTCATTCCTTTGAGTTCATCAGTGAATTGTTATTCATTGTACTTTGAAGTCAATACTTGGTTGAAACTTCACCGTCACCGGCTTTGCTCTTCACGCCCCTTCATTGAGACAAGTTCATCAGCAACCCGCGTCCGGTGTTCATGGACGTTTATAAGAACTCAAGAACCCCCACAATTCCTCCATCTTTTCGACACATCCGTCCAAAAACCAAAGTCTTTCAACCCGCATATACAGAATATACGTCTAACTCTATGACACGTTTGACTTAGTACTCTAAGACTTCTGAACAAGCTCCTTGACCTAACTATCTTCCCGCTTGACTCTGCTCAGCCTGACATTGTCTTCCTTCATCTTCTCCTCATCAGAATTTTTCCTGCTCGGTATTATATATCCGATGTAATAAGCTCTTATCAACAAGCTCTCCTGGACCTGGACCTCTTCTAACTTGGCTTCCTCCACTCTTCCTCCTTGATCTCTCCATTGATCAGAATTCGTCATTCCATTTTCGCGATCGGCGACACGCAGGCAATAACCTTCCTTTCGCTTGTACTGTGCCCAATACCGATGCGCCCGAGTCATTTCTTGAAAGCCATCGCGGCTCACCTATGAACCGAAATAATCCAACATCTCGACTTGGTAATCTAATGGTGAGATAATGACAATCCAGCAGAAAACCCTAATCTTGTTTTCATAACTCAACGTCTTTTGGCCTTATCTATTCTCAACCTTGAGCTCAGATCAACTCCTAGGTCAGAAAGGCTTACCGGCGTCTTTTTCATATCAATCGTCATTGACCTCACATTCAAACGGATATTCATCGCCGTCTTCTTCATCGGAAAGAATTCACTAGAGTTAACAACAGATCACGCAAGAATCAAGCACAAGGGACCTGGACCATGTGCATATAAACTCTGGATCTCCCCCTTCTCTCTCATCTTCTACACACACACCGTCCTCGTCTCATTATCTGCAACAAGTCTTCTACAGTCTTATATTATATACGGTCGTGAACCTATCATCTAACTCAACGTACATCGATCATTCTTACTCCCTACTGTATCTCTTAGACCGCCGAGCATTAGGCGGCCTAGCTTAGATAGGAAATCAACGTTCTTGAACCCCGTCATACTCTTGACCCCCGTCGGTGATCGCTTTAGTGTAACACACAAATGCATTACCTTTCGGATTCAGATACATTATCATAACAAGCACCTCAGTCCTCTACCTTCCTGCTCGTTACATAAGCCATCATACGTTAACATCCTGAAGCACACTCCATCTTCACTGCGTGATATAGCTCACGTTTCTCGACACTCCTATTCAAGCTTGACCCACTCAACGCTCGCTCTTACTCGTTACGTGTCTGCTTCTGCCAGAGTCTTGCCCTAGAAATTTGCCGCAAGGAAACACATGAGTGCAAAATCCAACAAGAGCTTTAATCATACAGGACGAACCTCTCAGACGCCGCATAGCCAGCTTGGAGCTGAGGTCCTAAACACAGCCTTCGAGAGCAACTGGTCTCCTGTTGTGGTCTTTGAAAGGAGATGTTCAAGCAGCGAGTCATGAGTGATGGTCTCCACAGAAAGTTCCGGATACTGAGGATCAAGGAGCTAATCCCCGTACAACTCAGCGAAAGTAATGATTGCTTAAGGACAGATACGTGATGCTGGTGAGTTTGAGACAATGGATAACTTGTAGAGGCGGCTGACATGGCGCACATAGATTAGATACTTGCTTTGTCTGAAGATCACCAAGAATCGGATTCGCATAACCTGAAACACAAGACAGTCTTCTCATTGAAGGACCTCCTCTCTGCTGGAGCAAGCTCTTTGCATATCTGTCATAGACGAGCTGTCTCACAATGATTACAGCCTCGTTGCTGAGTTCTCAGAATTATGACCCAGTTCTGAACGCCTGTAACCACTACGTTACATTTTGAAGGAGGACCAGCGACAGCGGATAAGCACATCTCCCCGTTACCGAGCGCATTTCTCCCGATAAAAGCTCTTACATGTCTGACATAAACGACCTGTTTGACGACGAGTTTACGACCATAGTTGAGCCTGGACTGAAGGTGGCATAGCCTTCAACAAACATAGATGATATACTTCCTTGATAAGAGGAACACCAAAGAGCGGACTGGCAGAGCCGCGGTGGTCAGAGCATCTCTTCTATTGAGAACTTCATGTATTCCCAGACAAAATCTAGCATATCTGACACGGACGACTTGTTCGACGATGACTTCACCTTATCGTCGAATCTGCCTTGAGTGTCCGTTGGAGGTATACTTCCTTTGAGTGAAGAGCGCCAACGAGCGGACTTGCACAGCTGCGACAGTGAGAAGATCTCCCGGTGAACACCGCAAATCTCCCAAGCCAGGATCTCGTATATCTAACACGGGCGACCTATTCGATGATGACTTTACACCCATTACTGAGCCATTGAAAACGTGGCACAACCTTAGCCGTCCGGCTTGAATTCCGGCTACTGTGAAGATGAGAGATATATCGATATAAGGAAAGAGCAAGGAGGATGATGAGCGGTAGGGGTGGAACGTACCTTAGTGCCAGGTCAGCTATCCGAAGGGCTGTGGTCAAGAACAGAGATCATGAGGCACAAAAAGCAGCGGCCGCCCGAAGTGCTAGAGGAGTTTCTACCTACCCCTGGGAACCCACTAGCGAGGTTCACACCAAGTCTCTCGGAAAACCCATCAGAAATGGAAGAGAGGGCCAATCTAGCTTTCAGCATGGTGTTCCTGTTGAAGTTTCGCCCGCTGGAGAATCTTGCTGCAAGCCTTCCACAATTTTAGCTGTTCAGAAGCACTTTTTCCAAGCGCCTACGCGTCAAAACGGAGCTTTCAAGGACAGTTAACGGATATAAAGAGCGGGTTATATATATAGCCATGGCTATGGATCAGTCGCAGAATCTGGACGCCGATAGACTGTCTGGAGAAAATGAATTTCAAGACGAGAAACTTGGGAACCGACAAAATGGGTTTGGACCAATTGGTGCATCCATCACTGAAAACCGTTACATAAAATCTCATTTACCTACAGCTTTTTCGAATCCACCTATCCGACTGGATTTGGGCGGAATCGAGGCCTCTTCGAAAACAACGGGTTGGAAGAGGACTCAAATCTCGAACGGAGAACCTGGTAAAATTGAGATTCTTTCTAGGAAACCTTCTCTTGCAGCTTCTTTACAGTCGCTCTTCCATCTGGATATGGGCTAAAAGAGTACTACCCAGCCAAACGTTGAGCCAGGAGATCTTCCAGCTATCGAGTGGAGACCTTTGGAAGATTGAAGTTTTTATTTGGATAAATCTTCTTCATGTGCAGTATTTAAAAAGCAACCTTTCCAATTAGACTAGGACGAGATACGGGCCTTCAATCAAAGAACCAGTTAGAAGAGCGACTGGATGCGGAGCGGAGGTCTTCGAAAATTGGGGGGATTTTCCTGGAAAACTTTCTTCTGTAGCTTCTTTAAAGCTGCCCGTTTCAGCTGGATAAGGGCCAAACGTAGGCTTCCTTACAAAGGGATGAGGCAGGACAGCACTTGGATGTCCAGCGGAGGACCTGGACGACTGGAGAACGAAGACTCTGCACACCGATACTTGGCTCAATGGTCGCTATCAGTCTCTTCGATTGTTCCGAGACTTTCTTTGAGGTAAAACTAGCAAAACATCTGCGACTAAGATATAGAGTCGTAATGCACAGTGGTGTTGATTCGAAAGCTTCAAGTGGTTCAGAGGCTGTAAATACAAAGGTAGATCGCCAAGCCCAAGAAGAGGCAGGAAAACCTAAGGATGGGCCAAAGTGCAAATCTGCAATGTCTGCTGCCGAGGAAAAGAGTCGAAGTCTTTTTGTTAATTCTTCAGAAAACACTCCTATATTTGTCATTTGAATATTATTTCGATTGGCAATCGAAACAGTGCCGCGTATCAGGAAGTCCGTGGATGCAGTTGACATCAAGATGAACCAGCAAGCGCGAGGGGAAGCAAGAGCCTCGAGGGAGACGCCAGAACCATGGGCCCCCAAAGCTGTCGCCGACGTGAAAATGAGACTTTCGGATGAGAAGCGATTCTGGGTAAAAGCGCAGCAAACCCCAGTACCAGATGACGATGTGGATGCCACCTCGAAGGAAATCACGTTTGGACGAAGACTATGTTGGTTTCAGTGTCTGCTGCGGAGACGGAGAAACAGATTCTCGTAACAAAGAGAAGCGTCCCCGGGTAGAAGCTGGCTCGATCCTAGGGTCTGGTGGGAAGAGAAGCGTGCCTAGATAATGGTTGGGTTAAGCCCTTTGCTAGCTGATAATGCAGTCGATCATATTAGTTAGCAATGCCGCGCATGAAGGCGGAAGTAGGAACGGAAAGTTCATGATGATCGTGCCGATGAAGATACTCATTGTGCCAGCGATGTTTATTTGGTGCTTCCGGAGAATGTCGCTTTGATAGCTTCGTGGCCTCTCATCTACGGCGATTTGACCAAGAGGTAAGGTTAAGGTAGAAAATGTGGTTATTTTGGTAGTATAAAAAATACCGCAATGCGAACCCATGTTATTTCATTTCTTCATATCACATAGATGCTCGCACATGAGCCACGTCGCAATCTTACATGCTGTCACGTATGGTCCAAGCAACTGAGTGCAAGGCGCAATCGTCCGATTCCTCTAAATACCTATTTCCAATCCTTGGTAATGTCAAATGACCACTCGAACTTCAGATGTGTATGATCGTCATCATCGACGAATTTTGAAACAGCTTCGTAGTGTCCTCGAGTCATCATTCCTGAAGGTGCCTCGTCCGATGCAACTGTAGACGAAGATTAGATTCTCCCCAGTCCTGCAAATAACCAAGGGTATTCTCATGGAGGAGCAAATACTCACATTTCTTCTCATATACTGGCTTTTCAACCGTATTCGGCGGAAAACTTCCCTAAACCCCACCCATAAACATTAGCCCACTATGCTCCTCCCCGCGCCTCAAACCTCACTTTCCCACTCCATCCCATTGTCTCAAAGTAATTAAGCACACTCACAATCATCTCCTCATCCTTCCCGACCCTAATACCCTTCCTTTTTACCACCTGTAGATACTTCAACCCACTTAGCACATCATGCTGCACTACAAAGCTGGCCTTCATCCTAAATTTTGCGCCCTCCTTGATCTTAAACGGCTTTTCCTTGAGCTTATCCACCGCTCCCGGGGCACTCAAATCAATGGTGATATCAGAACGCCCTTCGACTTCGAGGGCGAGAGACTTAATGATGCAGCGGCGGGTGTCGCCCGAGGTAACAGGGAGCGCAGGGGAGGAGGAAATGCCGAGGGACGCCTTCCAGCGGTTGAGAGATTCGTCTTCTTGATCTATAGGTAGCGAGAAGTTAGAGGGTATTAGTATTATATGGTGGGAGGATTTGGAAGGGCTGCTGTAGGAGGAGATTGAGAAAGATGGAACCGAAGTACCGAGTTTTGCATATTCTTCTACGGTCTTCTTTTCGCCGACTTTAAAGCCGTCGGTTTTGGAGGCGACGAGATCCTCGTCGCCTTGGGATGCCATGATTGGTAATTGGTGGAGTTTCTCGAGGGTGTACAAGAGGGTCTGAGGATGTCAGTGGTGGTGGTGGGGATGAACGGACGCGATAACAAGCGAGTATGCGGGATTAACCGCTGTCAAGGTAATCTGACGCCTTGCTCTGTTAATCAGCTACAGGGGCCTCTGATGATGCTCTACGTCTTTGTTGCGGTTATTACTGATTGCACTGCATTGCTATTTGGGCTGCGGCTACCTGTTTTTACTCTTGGCAAACCACAGAGGCAATAAACATCTTAGAGATCGACCTAGCGTTATGCAATCGGCGAGAAGCAGGAGGAAGATGGAACTCAATGCTTTGAATGGTAGCCTGATTCATGTACTCCGCTAACTATAACAGACTGCAAACACCGCAAAATCCCAATCATCCCACCAAATCCCCAACTCCTTCTGGCCATGTTCCCCATATCATTGCCCTGTTCGGCAGTCTTCCGCTCAAAGGCGCTAAGATCTTCAACTTCTTCCTCTTCTCATCGACTTCTGCGACGTAAACAAATCCAATCACGCTTGCATCGCGAATGTTCTCCTGCGTATCATTGGGATCTGCGTGCACAATGGCTAGAATTGAGTTTTGCATTTGTGGCGAGGGTTGCACTCGGTCGAATATCTTAGAAGACGCATCTTCCGCTTCGCCGCCAGGAAGTAGCGAGTTGAGGAGGTCGGACGCTATGAGATAAACTGTCAGTGATGAACTTTAGAGAAGATGAAGGTAGGTTGCCATGCATTCAGCGATCTTGTAAATACTTAATTGATTGAAGTCCACTTGTTGTGTATGAGGGCTGAGGGTACTTTTGCTGTCGCCAAAAAAGTACTCTCGAACTTGAGCCTGGCGATATTGTCGTAGATATTCTTCATCTCGGTCAACGCAGCCGCCTGACTTGTCCAATTTGATTACAAGTATATTCTCGCCTGTGCCTATCTTCTGGCCGCTGAAACGTCGCGCCATATCGCTATATAATCGCTCGGAGCCAAGAATTATCAAGACACTGACTGACAGTTATAGTCAGTAATTGCGACTGTGATGGGATACTGTCCTGGACTTACTTGAAAATTCAGAGACTACATGCTGAATAATCTCATATCCCCTTTTTCCCTGACTGACAACGCCAGGCGTATCCACAATACATCCTGCCTCTTTTGCTTCTCCATCCTCTTGTAGCCTGCTCATCACAGAAAGCGCGAGTCTCGTGGTAATCGGTTTGAAGACTTGTGTATTATCCTCTGGGTTTACTTGACCGTAATAGTAGACTAGTGGTAGTTTGACAGGAACTTGGCTCGGCCCATTGGTTGGGCTGCTTCCCCATCCTTCCTCCGTGTCAATGATGGAGGAAAATACAGCTGCTGACAAGCTTCCCGGAATGGATAGCATGCCCTCTTTTGTATCCAAATTCACAGTAACAGGTTGTCGACCTGACCTGGTGGTATACGCTGTAAGGAGCTTGACAAGGCTCGTCTTCCCTGCATTCTCCGGTCCAACCACCAGTACTCGGGGACCATCTCCACCGTTCATAGCATTATCGTCTCTTATTCTCTCTAGTGCGAAATGGAGGTTCACATAGCTAATCATGGGCGTCTCTTCAGCAAGGTATTCCACCTGGCAGTCTCCGACGACCTCGAGGCGACAGCCATGCCAAGTGAATATTGCTGCCTTGGTGCCGATGAATGTGTATGGTTGCTTTATGGCCAGCTCAGTACCAAACAGCTCTGCATTGCCGGAAAGAAGCTATTGGTATCGTTAGCAAAATCGAGATTAATCTGCCTCATTGTAAGGTAGATTTATTCGATCAATAAATAGAGCTACAGGAGGTCTCCATGCACGCCAGTGGACAGCTCAAGCCTTAGCATGTCAATATCGCAGGAGATATGCCAGGCACCATTTTGGTGCGCTGTTCGAAGAGATTGACAGCTCCATACCTTCCCATTCTACGGAAACGGAGATCTAACGTACTTTGACCTCTACTTTTGAACCAAAAGCCACCTCAAATCGCCATTCGGTCCCTTCCTTGAGCTCATGAATGGTGGGGGTAGCTTCAATCTCTGCTGGCGCTGAGATTTGAAGACCTGGTAGTGACATCGTGATGGCCTCGTCGGTCGGTAGCCTTGCAAAGTCTCGCCCGTCCATCAGCCCTACAGAATCCCGGTCCTGCGCGTCATAATGGCTAGAGAAGCGAGCTGTGTACGACAGGGAAGGATGCATTAGCGAAAATGCTTATTTAGACTTCCCAGAATGACTTCTCTCTTGTGTACTGCTTGATCGAGCGTGAATCGTAGGACGTTTATGTAAATGCGTATGAATCTCACGGGTGGAGGGTAAGCATGTCTCAAGTTCAATGTGCTGCTCTTCTTCTCTGGTGCTTATTACACGTAAAAAAGGCTGTATTAAGTCTTCTTGGGTTTGCGTAACTGAGTTGATGCGGTCCGTACTGAGGTATTGCTTTGCGTTAATATTTAATTACGATGTGATGTTGTTGATGTTGTGTCGAGCACTACATGTAAAGGTATGCATCTTTGATTGAAAGTGTTCTCTGGTTGCTAAGAATTTTGGTGGCAGTTGTTCTTGATCTGCTTCTGATGAAGATACTAGTGGTATTGCTGATTTTGTTCTATATATTTCATATAAGATGGTCATTCCCTATCTCGTCCCGTGGTGCAGTGGTTAAGTTCTTGGAGTACAGTGAAGCAACTCTGTTGCGATGGGTCATGGCTCACCATGGCTCAATGGGCCCACTTCTCCGGAGGTGCGACCCCCCTTCAAGTTCGGAGCTGCGTTCTAACCATCAGTGGGTGTGGGTTCGATTCCCACCGTTAGGTTCGATTCCTATTGTGACGTCGATCTGCTCTGAGTGGGTCCAATTCCCACCAGTTGGGTCCAAGCCCTAACTGTTGGGTTCAATTCCCAACTGAGTTTCCTTTTTTTCTTTTTTTGGATTAAACAGGGGTTCAATTCTGTCTGAACTCATTTTACTTTTTCATGTTCATGACCTGCTTTGGTTCTGCCTTCGTAACTTATCAGATCCTCGCGATAAGCATCTCCTTCAACACTCAGTATCCACACAACACACCAAGCTTACTCAGGTTGGTTTTCAGTGAGGAGACACTAGTTCAGATTTTGGCTATGGGTCTTCTACTAACAAACCGCCGTAAATATTTCAAAGGGTTAATAAGCCGCCGCATAGTGGAATCTGGTATGACTTTGTACCTAAGCTATTCAGAACATCTCTCCGGGCGTACCACAACCAATGAGGGGCAGATCAGTCGAAAGCTCTACGAACTAAATTTTTGCTTTGCAAGTTCATGCTACAAGAGTACACACTGGTCTTTTCCAAAGGCCAAGTTGTAAAAGCTCATAGAAGCCATGGTAACATGCTCGACACTCGTGCGTAGAGTACTTAATGTGCTTTCTGATAGAATTAGACTATTTCCGACCTGCTATGTGGGGTATCTCTAAGGATTCCTTTACACCTTTCGCCTTGCTGTAGAAACTCCGACCTCAGATCTGCCAAACTCCTTAATGAATCGTTCGAGTTCCGTCTTGATTGCGTTGCGCGACACTCGCTCATGGCTTGTCTCTTGTACTCAACTCATCTCCTGAATGCGCCCCCTCTTCTTCATCAATAGACACCCAGTCCGTCTCCCACTCGCTTCCATCTTCGTCATTGCCTTCATCATTGGTGTCCTCAGTATCCTCAGAGTCAGTTGGCTCGATGTCCCCGGGCATGGACATGTGCCTCAGTCCGGGATTTGTAGGATCGATGCGAGGGGCACTCATAGCATCCAACCACTCCTTGCCGGTCATGGTGGAAATAAGATCTGGTACGTTTTTGCCGGGGGCGATAGTGAGTTGCTCATCATACGCGTCGTATGCTCGTTGATCCTGGTCTCTATTAGTGTGCTTGCTTCAGATACGTTGCGAGCAGTCTCTTACATCTTGGTCGATCCATGTCATTCGCTGCCATTCCTCTTCGCGCATAGCTTGTAGAAGTTTACTAATTTCACTTACTCCGCTAGCCATTTCTGTTTCTTCGGCTTCGGTTGATTTCACAGACATGTTCACAGGTTTAGCTTCGGGTTCTTCCTCGGCGTTCTCGGCAGCGCGCTGAGCACGTGCTGGTCTCTCTAGATCCACGAGAGCGTCAAGATGGGCGAATTGAGGACGTAGCTGCACGATGGCATCGACCTTGTTGAGGTATAGGTTCTCTATATAAGTAATAAGCATCACATGCCCTTAAAATTGATTCAGAAAACGACTCACTTCCTTTGAAAACGCCAATGTAGTAGTTCGGATCATTACCAGGCTTGAAAGGTACAATCTGTCCGCCCAAAGTGATCTTGTTCATGACATGCCCTTTGTTGTTTGCGTCGTCAAAGTTTGCCAGAAGAGATTCGTGGGATGGTTCCCCTGCAGTAGATGTCTGGCTGCCACTTGCAGTAGGTCGAGGTTTCGAACCAATGCCAAAACCGCCTGCCATGCCGTAAGACCCACCTTCTTGCAAAACGCGACTCTTACGCATCGCCTCTCCATAGATAACACCTTTTTCCTTGTTGAAGTTATCATGAATATTCATAGGAATATCAACCTCAACAAGACCACATTTGGGCTTGATGCGTAGTTCGAGAGGTTTCTGCCCGCTTGCGTCACAGTACTGCTGGCCGGGATCACGATTGGGATATTGGAAGATCAGAATCTTCTTAGTAGGTACATTGATGTACATATCGTATTCGGCGATGATCTCCTCATCGTCATCTTTTACACTGCCATGGTAGGCAAGCGGGTTATTGGTCATCTCTGACCATCCGAAAGGATAATCGTCCACATTGTCCGAAGGAAGCGGGGTGAGCTGGGCATGCACCCACGTCCGCTTCTCATCCAGAGATCTCTTCTTCACCTTGGCGGCGGACTTTGGGGAGCGTGGTTCGGGCGCCTCCCGCGAAGCCCGAGCTTCTTCTCGAGCTTCTCGGTCTACAATGATATTGACCGCCTTAGGGGCTCCTTTAGTACGCGGCATTGTGGAAACTGCTACCTATATCAGTAGACAAATAGCAGTTGTACGAATAATTTTGAAGGAGGTCTTACAAAGAAGTAACTACTTGAAGATGGGGTTGCGTTGCGTAGGTGGTGTTGTTGATCTGAAAGTAAGATCAACCGAATTTCGCGAAATAAAAAACGATATTGTGTCATATTGCATTTTCCCGCAAAACTTTAAATTTGGCGCCGCTAGCGCCGGAAGCAAATCGCTGGATATGGCTGATAGGGCTGTATGACATCTAGATATCTATCTACCTTTTCGTATCGATTGAACCAAGAGATTCCTCACATGAATTATCAAGCTTTTGAATCGGTTTTCGTTTGACTGCTAACTAAACTAGAATCCTATTGGGCTTCAAGACCTTGTTGGGTTACAGTTTGACTGACCGTCTAAGTGGATTAATCGTCGCCGTCTCATTCTAGTGCTCGTCCAATTGGACTACATTTCCAGGTGTTTACTGTGGAAATCGTAACCTGCTTTTGAGATGTCCTCCTGGTTAGGTTACTTCTCCACTTAAGCAATCATCTTCTGGAACTGCTACTTTACTGCATGGCTGTATCTGATTTGACGACTTGCTAAACTTTGACCGCGTCACCGCAAGCGTTCTTGATAGCTTCAGCGTCCGCACAACCACTACGAGAGCCGCCACATAAACATTATAGAAGGCCTGAGATGGCATACTTAGCTCCTATACATTGGCCTAGCAGTATCCGACAGGCAATCAAGCTGAGATTCCTCAGTCCCGATGAGGAATGCTTGGTTGTAGCGTGAGTCAGCACCTATTTTCTAGCTGTGTATGCTCGGACGTGTAACATAGCATACAGGAAAGCCAACAGGCTTGAGATATATGCTCAGACTGCGGATGGCCTCCTCTTGTCGCATACCCGATCTATCTATGGCAAAATTCTAATGCTTGAGAAACTGCAACCCGCTAATTCATCCACCGAACACCTCTTCGTTGGTACCGACCAGTTCAAATATTTTACAGTTTCTTGGGATGGTCACTCACATCAATTACGTACGGAGTCACAGTATACTGACGTGGCAGATAAGACTTCCAGGGATTCGCAGACTCATGATCGGTGTTTGATTGACCCTACGAAGCAGTTCATGGCTCTACAGATCTACAATGGGATCGTTACCGTCATTCCAATAGCTCAATTGGGCAAGAGGAAAGGAATACCGGAGGCTGGAACTCTTGGTGAGCCAGTTGCTGCCAGAATATCCGATCTCTTCGTCCGGTCTTCGGCATTCGTACACTCACGCGGCGGCAAGGACAGTAAACAGATCAAGCTTGCTTTCCTGTATGAAGATAACCATAGGAAGGCTTGCCTCAGTATCAGAGTCCTGGACCATTCTCCTGGGGGCAGTGGAGAGCAAGGGAACGTCACCCTCGAGGAGGTCATCGAAACCCGTGATGATCTGGAACTTGGGGCTAGCCATCTAATACCAGTATCAGCACCAGCCTGTATGTATAAATCGCCTAGCCACGTCTGACCATGTGCTTACGACTATAGACGGCCTTCTCATACTTGCAGAGACCTCGATTACGTACATCAACGAAGCTTCTGGTGAGAGTCTGACTGAGCCGCTAAAAGAAGCATCTCTGTTTGTTGCTTGGGAACAAGTTGATGCACAGCGCTGGCTTCTAGCCGATGACTATGGAAAACTTTACTTCCTGATGCTGCTACTGGGGGGCAATGATCAGGTTACTGGTTGGAAACTAGATTTGATCGGTCATACTTCTCGAGCATCGGTACTAGTATATTTGGATAACGGCCATGTGTTTATGGGATCTCATCAAGGGGATTCACAGGTTATTAGATTGCTAGAAAAGAAGATTGAAGTAGTACAAACACTTCCGAACATTGCACCCATTTTGGATTTCACGATCATGGATATGGGAAACCGAGCAGGCGAATCACAGACTAGCGAATTTTCTTCTGGACAAGCAAGAATAGTCGCTGGCTCGGGAGCTTTTCGAGACGGCAGCCTTCGTAGTATTCGAAGCGGAGTTGGCCTGGAAGAGCAGGGGCTGTTAGGGGAGATGGGTCACATTATCGATCTGTTTGGATTACAATCCACTAGCGAGAGCCAACACATGGATCTACTTCTTGCTTCGTTTGTAGACGAAACCAGGGTATTTCAATTTGCAGCAGACGGAGAGATCGAGGAGGCAGCCGAATACAAGAGTCTGTCATTATCAGAAAGCACGGTTCTTGCAGTCAATGTTCCAAATAACCGTCTCCTTCAGGTCACAGGTTCATCAGCCCGCATAATTGATGCCGAGAATGGAATGCTAACATCAGAATGGTCATCTCCTGATGGACAAGGCATAACGGCAGCATCGGCGAATGACACCAGACTTGCGTTATCAATAGGAGGTATCGAGGCTCTCATTCTCGACCTCTATGGGGACCTTTCAGTCAAGGCGCGCAGAAACTTCACACACGAGGGCCAGATTTCCTGCATACACATACCTACGGGTCCAACCGACGTATGTTTCGCTGGTTTTTGGCAAAGCGCGGCAGTTTCAATCTTGAAGATAGATACATTGGAAACCATCCGAAGCGTTACAATGAGCGACGATGGTATCTCTGTACCACGTTCGATCCTCCTTACTCAAGTCCTCTCGGAGCAGCCGCCCACCCTGTTCATCGCCATGACCAACGGCGAGGTCGTCACGTTCTCTTACGATACCGTTCGCCCTAGCCTGTCAGCGAAAAAGGCTATAGTTCTCGGAACCGAGCAGGCCAACTTCAAGGCCCTACCTAAAGGCGATGGAATCTTCAGTGTCTTTGCAACCTGCGAACATCCAAGCCTGATATACGGCTTTGAAAATCGTATCATATACTCCGCAATCACTGCTGAAGAAGCATCATGTGTGTGTCCTTTCGATTCTGAAGCGTACCCAGGAGCGATAGCTATTTCTACCGCGAAAGATCTCAAGATTGCTCTAGTCGACACTGAGCGCATCACACATGTGCAGACGCTGCCGGTGCATGAGACGGTCCGAAGAGTACAGTACTCACCCAGTCTAAAAGCCTTCGGACTAGGCACAATCCAGCGAACATTGAGAGCTGGCAATGAAGTTGTGAAGAGCCATTTCAAGCTGGCCGATGAGGTTCTATTCAAAGAACTTGATACATACGAATTGAATGAGGAAGAGCTTGTTGAGAGTGTTTGCAGGGCGGATCTTCGTGAGGAGTCGGGTGCCATAGTTGAAAGGTTCATCGTTGGCACCACATATATGGACGATCACGATGAAGCAATCCGAGGAAGGATCCTCGTCTTTGCAGTGGGCGAACACCGAAAACTTAGAGTTGTGGCAAAGATGCCGGTCAAGGGAGCTTGTCGAGCCGTGGGAGTGGTAGATGGAAACATCGTCGCAGCGCTAGTCAAAACAGTATGTTCTTAACCCCTTTTTGGCAAATCAAGTAACACAGTGCCCAGGTAGTTGTTTACTCCCTATCCGATAGAATACTACAAAAACAAGCCAGCTTCCGTACTTCCACTGCCCCCATCGACATCGCCATAACAGGCAACATAATCGCTGTAGCCGACCTCATGAAAAGCGTCTCCATTGTCGAGTACAAGCGCGGCACCGCCGGTCTCCCCGACACACTCGAGGAAGTAGCACGCCATTTCCAGACAGTGTGGGCTACAGCAGTCGCGCAGGTCGGGAAAGACGCCGCATTCCTCGAAAGCGACGCCGAGGGCAATATAATGGTCTTACAGCAAAACACCAACGGCATCACGGCCGATGACCGCCGCCGGCTGGAAGTCATCAGCGAGATAAGACTAGGTGAGATGGTAAACCGCATCCGCAGCTTCGACGTATCCGCCAATCCAAACGCAATCGTCACCCCAACGGCCTTCATCGGAACCGTAAGCCCCCTTTTCCTCCCCCCCACCTCCCCCACCTCCACTAACCCCTCCCCGCCGCGCAGGTCGAAGGCTCCATCTACCTCATCGGCCTCATCGCCCCCGCCTACCTCGACACCCTCATGCGCCTGCAATCCGCCCTCGCCTACCTCGTCCGCTCCCCCGGCAACATCCCGTTCAACAGCTACCGCGCATTCAGGAACCAGGCGCGGCAGGCGGAGGAGCCGTTCCGGTTCGTAGATGGGGAGCTGGTGGATGCGTTTTTGGATCTGTCGCCTGCGGTGCAGGAGGAGGTTGTCAAGGGGTTGGGGAAGGGGGTTGGGGATGTGGAGGCGGTGAGGGGGGTGGTGGAGGGGTTGAGAAGGTTGCATTAGGGTTGGGGAGAGGAGAGGAGGGGAGGGGAGGGTGAGAAGAACCACGGAGACGGGTAGGATGTTAGAGTAGAAGGGTATTTCTTGGCATTGGGAAGGACGAGGGGGGAGGGTAATGGACACCGTTGGGAAAAACCCCTCCATGACATTGTCACCTCCCACTGCCTGCAGCAATCAATGACTATGGTAGGAACTTCCTTCGAGACAACGGAGGACCCAGTACAGTATACACATCGCGCTAATCCTTCCAACGGGCTCGAAATCCAAACGGTATCCATCTAAACGCCATCATCTCATCCAATCATAACCTCCAGCCGTCCCCAACACCATAGAAACCCCCCCTGCACCCATTCGCGAAGCGCTACGATGTGTAGATCGATTGCTCCATCTCAGTAATGTAGAGCTTGATATGCGAGTCCATTTTCAAGTACTCGTCGTGCGCGGAGTGGATCTCGGTTTCGATGTTTTCTTTCAGGTCGGCCATCTAGTGCGCAAATAAATTCAGCAACACTATCCAGATTATGCGTGGGAAGGCTAGATGGGAGACATACCTTCTTCTCCGTCTGCTCGATCCGAACCCTCCTCCTCTCCATCTCGCGCCCCTTCTCCCCCCTCTCCTCCGTCAACTGCCGGTGCACGCCTCGCAGATCCTCCATCTTCGACTTGGCGGCTTGCGCTTTGTCTTTGCTGCCGCTCCGCACTTGCTCTGTGCGGTCCAGCCATCGCTTGAGCTGCCGCTGCAGCAGGGCTTCTGTGCGTTCGATTTCCCGCACGTTGTTTCCCCGTTCGGACAGGGCGTCGCGGCGCTTGGCGGCTTTGAGGTTTTCTTCGTCCTCTTTGTGTAGTTCGTTTGAGACTTCTTCGAGGACTTTGATGCAGGATGAGACGTCGTTGGTGACTACGCCGAAGGTGTCGGAGCTCGTCTGCAGCGCTCTTGTTCGTTTCTCGAGACTGTCAATTTGTCCTCGGTCTCTGGTAAGATTGTCTGAGAGCTCTGTTAAGTTCGCTTGTAGCGCGACGGGTGACTGCAATACATATGGTCGGAGCTTTTCCGACTCTTGCCGCACCCCTAAACATTTCTCGGTCTTGGCCTCCAGCGCGCCTGCCAACCTCACCTTCTCTCCTTTGCATTTCTCTAGCCAATCGACGACTGGCTCTTGCTTGGCTTTCAGCTCTTTTAGCCGCACCTTAAGCTCATCGTTGCGCTCTGTCTTCTCTTTCACTAGCACGTCCATGGACTTGCGTTGGGCCTTCATCTCGTCGAGTCTTGCTTCCATGTCCTGATTCTCCATGTATAGAGTCTCAATACGAGCTTTTGTAGTCTCAGCTTTGTTGAAATGCTCATCTATAGTAGCAGTCTGCGACTCGCGGAATCGCACGAAGTTAATAATGTACGAAAAGATTTTGATGAGGCGGTCGTGCGTAGGTTTTAGTAAGTCGTTGAACGAGAAGTCGGTGATACCACACTAGATACACTATGTCAGTAATGCTCAATTCATCACTAAAGAGGGGCTTATGTTACTTCAATCAGCAGCTTTCGTAACGAGACATAGAAGCCCATCAAATTCCTCGTATCTGCTGGCACAATGTCCATATATTCCCCACAGACATCCTCAGCTGCAGCGCGCATTGCAGGCTCGACCGTCTCGCGCGTCGCATTCATCAATAGCTCTGCAAACCATTCAAAGACCTTTTGTATTTGCTGTGGATTGGGCTTTTGGAGGTCTTCGGGTGAGAACTGTACGCCAATGTCGCTGATGCATCCTGCAATCTCACGATCGGGCTGTTTTGCACGTGTCAGCCGATTTGAATGGCCTTGGATCCGGGTTTAGATGGCGACTTACCAGGCGCATGAAGGCATCGCTATCGTTATGCTGTTGCTTGGCTCGCCCTCCGTTGCCGGCATTTTGTGAGCGAAATTGCTGGCTCATTCGAGCATTAAAATCCATATTCATAGTAATATTTAGAGAGACCTAAGCTGGAGAAGCCTTTTCTCATCGATAGTTCAATGTCGCGATTTGCGGTTGCGATTGTGATCATGGAAAAGTAAACAAACAAGACTATACGCTTATCCTCAAATGGATACATTAGTCATCCTCGCTTAGCCCTAGCGATCAGGATTCGGTACCTTAGGTTTGCCCTCAAACCCCCTCATTACAGTACTCAATTGTAGGTTTCATCAACAGGCTCATACAGACATTGACAGATCTTCTTAGTTGAATAGGAGCTCAGATATCTTTGGCCCGAGGTTTCGTTGTCCAAATGAATATTTCCGAATCCGCATGCAGGCTTCTCCCCGTCCCATATTTGTGTACTTGGACGGAGGCCAGGACTATGTGCAGTTTGCTTCCACTATACAAGCATAAGTGGCCTATGTGTCTACTTTTTGTGCTTTCTCCATTCTCTCCCTTGATGCTTCTGTTGCATGCCCACCACTTGAATGCCTTGTTATAACACCCCCTCACCACCAACCTTGCCAGCCCTAACTCACCCAGGCCACACCGACCCTCAGCACTGCCACCACGGCTCTGGCCCCACGTAGCAGCAGTCGCCTTGCACTAGAACTCATCATTCTCTTCCAGGGTAGCACGGGCCGCAATTACCCATGCAATAGAAACAGAACTAGACATCAATCTATATCGATATCTATTGCCATTTGAGATCGGGCTCGCGAACTTTTGCCGATGTGAGCAGAAAAAGGTGGTTTTGAGGGACGGACGGTAGTGGGTACAATGTGTTTCTGTATTCAAAGTAATGAACAACCCCGTTGCAGGTTGTATTCACAACCACCCAACACTAGCGATCCAGTATTCGCATGCCCGCCTACTTGTACCGAATTTTACTTCATAGCCTCCGTCCCGACCGGAGAAACCTCCTCCATGCCAAAAACATGAAAATAGGGCATATTGGATGGCAAATGAACAACCTGCCTTTGCAGCATCGAAGTACGTGTGACCTTTGATGACAAACAACAACTTTGTTTCTGAGATAGAGCAAGCTCGTTACACCTAGTCTTTGAATGGTCTCAGATAGATTCATCTGGCGCCAGAAGTATCACTACGTAAAACCCTCGCACAGATCAAAACCACACCACCTACAAGTCCCGCCACCCCTCCGGCTTCGGAACTGCACCCCAACCCGACCACCTGGAGTGGAGCCACGCCTGCGCAATATCAAAGTCCGACCGCCCTTCGCGTTTCCATTCCCTAATGTGCGCCCGCAATTCCTCGTCGCGCCTCTCCAGCGCTTCTTTCCTGGCGGGCGGGTCGTAGTGCTGGATGGATCCAGGTACGGGGGTTGGAATTGGAGGCGTAGGGTTTGGCCAGAACGAGCGCAGGAAGCTGGAGTGGGTTTTTGGGAAGAGAGTGGTGAATCGCTTTCTGAGGAGTCGTTCTTTGAGCTTATATTCTTCGCTTCCGTAGGGCGCACAGGCTTCGAAATGCTCGATTGGTGGATTCGTAGAGGTCGGATTGCGTGGTTGATCTTTTGGGCTCGATCCTGTACTTGCAATCAAGGCAGCGCAGGCGGTGTCGGGTAAGACGATGGTGTAGCCATCGTCATGAAAAGCACAAGCGCAGCGTGTAAAGTAGAAGTCGGGCGGGTTTACTAGGCTGGCCTGCCACGCAGGATACGCATTCCGTATTGGGTTCGGTTTCGCGGAACCCTCATACCTAAAGTTAAAGACGGCGAGCGAGATATGATGCCTATCTGACGCGGCGGGACCCCAGACGAAACACATTCGGTTGTCAACGAATTCATCGCGTAGCACTTTGGCGCCCCGGGTTGCTTGCAAGCCTCCGAGCGCCTGTTGAACATCAAGAGAATGCCTGGAATTTTTCGCAGTAGAAAGATTCCAGATAGGGCTGGAAGCGTGGATCCCACCCATTTGCCAGCCCAGTGACTGGACGCGTCTACCATGGACGTTGACAAACATACCGGATGGCCCCAGATTTTCTGGTAATGGCGATGACTCTGGCTCTGTCAAGCGATGCAGATAGGCATACCGCTGCTCAGCGGTACCTTCTTCTTTCGTCCTGTAAAGAATCATGATTGGAATGTCATGAAAATACATTTCTGTGTGTTGATGGTTATCCACATTCTCTTGCCAGATGACGGCAACTCGAGCAGGACCTGCAAATGAAGCTACTGCTACATTTCTGTAGATCCATTTATCTTTTGGAGGGACGATTAGTGCAACGGCTGTGACGATTCCAACGCCATCACAATGGCCCACTCCCTGGTGCTGTGAATCCTTGATCTTCTGATCATTATTTGCCGAGTCTGACATTTCCAGTGGAGACCCCAACCTGACAACCCAAAGAGTTCCAGATAACATGTGCTTGGCTAACGCGATCTTTCTAACGCTCCCAGTGCCCTCACCCTAAGATCGAACAAATCAGTCTTGTGCCTGTAACTAAGATCCGAACAGGGTACGATATGTTCACTATCCTTACCGTTGTATATGGTAAATACGTCAAGATCATCAAGATCTGCCATGGATTTTGTGGTGTCGCAAAGTCATTCGATGATTCCGTGACAAGGTTGGATTCCTGAGCATCTGCGAAAGGAGCATTTTCTGTTTCTAGTTGTGCGAGAACAAAAGGCGCATCACTCTTCGCATAGGCTCCACGGGTAGCGATTGAGTATGACCTTGTGGTGCCATCAATATCAATTGTGATGCTCCAAGACTTGTTTTGTCGGTTTTCGACGCCCCGGACAACGCTCAATGGGCCGTTGCGTTTAGGACATGGCAAGGAACCGACATAGAGCGGTTCGCCGGACAAGGCAATTTGATAAAAGACAACGCTGTGGGCTTGCTGAGGGGTTGCCGCTGTTTCAACCGCGCTGTTTACGAGAAGTACCATGAATCTCCCAATAACACTGAAATCCGCAGAGCCAAATTCGAATCCTGATACTGAGTACTTTTGGTTCATATGCTTGCAGAATTGTGGAATCGAGAAGTCCATGACCCGTCGTCGAAAGTGCAAGGGCCAAATACCCGGGTGCTCGTCGTCTGAGTATATGGTCCTTTGGCGATCTAAGGCCTTTTGCAAACGCCGGAGATTAACCTCATCGTTTCCACTTCTCAGGTCAACCCTCACAGCTAGCGGATGCTCGAAGCCTAGGACGGAAGCCAGGATCCACGTGTTGCTCATGATCATTGTCCACCATGCTCGACAGGTAGTCCGAGCAGCGACAAGGGCAGCTGGCGACAGCTTCGAAAGAATGAGATCTGATATCTCGCGGGGCAATTTCGATAGACTGTCATTATTCTTCTCGTCGCACAAGGAAGACTTGTTTTGTCGGGACCCATGCCTTTCCACGTATTCGGTTGCCGATGCAGGGAAGGGAAGATGAAATGTATCCCGCAAGTTGGAATAACGGGCGTTGTGTTCAGCCTCTTCTCTTCCCCGGCGCAGAGCCCTGGCGCTTTCTGACTTTCGAATAACACGAAAGGAAGTCATATTTGTTGACCTACTACTAAAGTTACGACGGGCTGCTATCATGGCTACCGTAGGAGGTACATAGTAACAGTCCCATAGGCAGCATTTATTCTTTCAGACGAATTGGAAAGTGAGACTGAGCATGTAAAAATAGATTAGTTTTTGAAGAAGTAGATCTTCTGTTTCGCGTATCCAGGTTCATGGCGAAACAACTGGCGGGTGAGACATCGTCTATGTGCGCCTTGGCGACTTGAGATCTCAGAAGCATCGACGCATCTCCCAAACATGGAGATATCGCAAAATCGACACGCGACGAATCAGAAGCGGTGTCTTTTTTGGATAAGGTTGATGGAGCAAGCTATGTGGATCTGGTGCGACGTTCGTGCAGGCTGCAGTCCTGACTTGTCGGTTGTTGCAGAATGGTGTGCGAAGGTGATCCAATCGGCAACAGGAATAAAGATGTGGAAAGAGCCAATGCAAGCGCAGGCATCTATGTATCTATCTATCTATCTGTACATCACAATAACGGCTGTCGCATCTGCTTCCTCGGGTTTCCCAAAGACCAGGGCTTTGCAGTAAGACGGCCACTACGAGAGTCTGGTGAGCTTTGGATGCATCATGCATGACACCCATGTGCTGCTACTATCCCACGCCGAGTCATGAAGTGCGAGTGGGTGACTAGGGATTAATCGCACATCACCAACACATGAATATTGATTCGCACTCTTCAATTGAGCATATCATATATCATATATGCTGTAGGTGCAAAGTATATTTTAATTCTTACATGCCAAGGACAGGGTGTCTCCAGGCATTGAACGATTAGAGTAATAATGACAGAGACGGTGTGGTGCGTGGGTGGGTACGGTAGTGATCTACCTGCTCTCCGTACCATAGGTACCCACCCGTGGTACCGTACTCCGTATTCCGTATGGTGTGAAGTACTATTAGTATGTACTAGTACTTCCACCCCGCTAGGAACAGAACTCCGGGAGAATTCCGCGCTGTTCCGCCATCTCCACTGCAGGCTTCAGCTTGCAGGGGGGAAAACAGCGGAAACAGAGTCCACAAGCGTCCAGTGCAAGTCTTTAAGCGGTCCCGAGCAATATTAAACCCTGCTAGACACTCCCACTATTCTACGACTGCCTTGGTATTAACCTTCGATTTTATACCGAGGGACTTGAATACCCTAAGGTCCCTAACAAAAGACCCTGGTCGTTTCCCACCTCCCTCCCTCCTTCCTCCACTTATCACTCTTGTACTTCCTTCCAACCTCCGCCCTTCTTACACACCTCTCACCTCTCACAGTCACCGTGACAAGGCACGACGATAGGTCTCAGTTTTTATACCATGGGCGCACCGGCTTACTGACGTCTTTCGTTCTGAAGTGATTGATCGGATTATTCTCGCGCTCGATTGTGGACCAACAATCACTGTCACCTGTACACCCCAGAGGAAAAATACAACAATCGACCATCACTCCTCTGCTTTAGTACAACTTACCTTGATTGCCTCAGGGTGGTACAAGTGCATCCTCCTCTTCTCTTCCAATCGTCCTTATCTGCGTCGGACCGACAGCGCACACGTAATTCACGTGCGTTACACAGCCTCCAACATCGACACATTCAATTACCCATTGTTGTGAATAGCTCGATCGGAAACTTGTCTATAAACTCACGACTTCCACTTGACTCTGCTCAGCCTCTCACTTTACACCACAATGAGTTCTTCAGCACCGGGTGGACCGGGCTCCGGCGAAAGGTCCCAAAGCTTTTCCAAATTCATGAGACGGGCTAGCAAAGTCTTGAAGAGGGGAAGCTCCAGCAAAGACTCTGTACCTACCGTCTCTGGGACTCAATCAGCGTCTCGTCGTACCGGACAGGCTGAATCAAGCCCAGCACCACTAGGGAGGTATGTTCTCAGACATCTATTCTACACGCCTCAGTGTCATCAACTAATCAATCACAGCGCTCCTATCATAGCTCCTCTTGGTTTCGATCCTTCAGCAGTTGGGTCTTCCGATGTCACCGGCAAGCCAATCCTGGAAGAGGCCACCCCAGCGCCCTCGGTTCCTGCCGCAATCTCGCAGTCCATTCGGGACACCAAACCGAGCACCAAGCCGACGAACGCAAGATTCGCTACGACTGCCGCTCAGAGCAACACAATCCAGGAAGAAAAGGCTCGCATTCTCTTTGCAAAGTATGGCATAACCTTGGAACCTGGTGAATGGACGGCGCCAACCAAAGGCGATGGCGAACGGGTTGAGAAGAAGATCCGCATGCGTGTCCATCGTACTTGTCACCGCTGCCAAGTCACTTTTGGTCCTGAAAAGGTGTGCACCAACTGTGACCATAATCGTTGCAAGAAATGCCCCAAATTCCCTATCAGAAAAACCAAGTCCAAGGGCAAAGGGCTCGGAGCTGGAGCGATTTCTGGCGAAGATGCCACCAAGGGAAAATCCAAGATTCTGACTATGCCTTCACGTGTGACTGGCAAAGAGTTGGCACGCAAGAACCCGTCGCAGAGGGTACGCCGAACCTGCCACAAGTGCGACACTCTCTTCGTCGGCCGAGCCATTCAATGCGAGGGTTGCGGACACGAGCGTTGTCCTTCATGTCCCCGGGAACCGTAAGCTCAGCCGTTCCATTCATTTTTTCACCAGCTAACAGTACCCAGGGCCAAGTCCGAAAAGTATGCCGGAGGCTACCCAGGCGACAAAGAGGAGACATTCCCCCTGGCAATACGCCACCATCGGGATGTTAGAGTCCACGTGCGCTGGACATGCGACAAATGCTCTACGATGTTCAAAGACCATGAGAAGACATGCGGCAAATGCGGTCACGAACGATGCAACGAATGTACCCGCCAGCCCCCGCCGAAGGAGACGGCCCTCGATCCCACCGCCGTCGAGCGCATTGAGAAGCGGATGAAAGAGATGGACCTTTCTCCCCCGGCTTCGGCCACCTGATCCGATACTACGAGAGAGAGTCATTACTGTAGCTGCGCAGGCGTTTCCTATGTCTCACGACTTTCCTTTCAACGACGGTACGATTGAGCGGAATAGCTTTTGCGACGGCGAGAGGAACGGGCTTTTGAATATAATGAGTAGAAGAGCTTTGGAAAAAGAAATCTAGGTTAACGTGTCTACCACACTCTCCTTTACTTCTGTTCAATACAAATCCAACCATACGATTTTACCAAAAAACAAAAAAAACACTGGACCCATTCCCATAGCCAAGCTTTCCCCGCCTTTCAGCCAGGTTTCATTCTAATCCCAACCCAATCCCAACCCCAACCCCAACCCCAACCCAACAAACAAACAAGCCCTCCCTCCCGCCCCATTACCAGTACCACGGAATCCCTTACATAGTCGGAACGCTTGAAAAGTAAAAAAGTTTCTCCTTGGGTACGGGCTCCCATAGGCGGGTGGGCCGAGGAGACAGGGATTGGCGGATCGGTCCGATTCGATAGGGGTTGGTTTCGGCGAGTTCCGACCGCGGGGGGGGGGCAGGGGTTGGTGTGGTGTGGTGTGGATGGTGTGGATGGTGTGGATGGTGTGGATGGTGTGTGGTGTGGATGGTGTGTGGTGGATGGTGTGTGGTGGAGTTTTGGTAGGAGTGTAGGAGTGTAGGTACGGGGTATGGGGTATGAAGACAATAACTAGGAAGGCTGACAGAAACCAGTGGGGTGGGAATGATGGGTTGGTGTAGAGTACTGTACGTTCTTTTGGTTTAGAAGTTTTCGGTTTTTTTTGTTAGGTTTTCAATGAGTTTAGTACGCTGTGAGTTTTTTGGTGGTAGAATAGCAATCGCTGGGGAAAAATAGGGCTGTGATGTCTACTGCCTGGCTGCCTGCTTTTTCTGAAGCGTTGGCATTGGTTGAGTGTTATTATCGGAGAAGGCAATGCTGACATGAGTGGCATCGAGGACTTTTCTTTGCAATAATGACAACTATTCCGTACTCGTTACCCACAGCCAGCATTGTACCTCACGAACCCTAACCATCAGGTTGATCGGAACCATTTTCATCATTCGAGCATCAGCCCCCGGAGTTCTTGGCGTCAGTCAAATGTTTTGGGACATGTCTAGGAAGCTATTGATTGAAAAACATTCTCGGCACTTGAACATGAGGGTCATAGAGCGAGCGGGATCCCGGAATGGAGCATCATGTTTGTACTAAATAAAGATGTTTTTTTTTTTTGGTTGAATAGATCGTCATATGCAGAAGTTCACGTCGACAATTTCTACGATTTGCGTGAGCGAGGATCAACAATAATGTTCTCCTGTTACGGCTTTCTGCAGTTCCAAAGACTACCTTAGGTAAGGTAAAGTATGTTTGAGGTCCGCAGAGATGGGACTCGACGGATTTCACCGAGAGGCTTGACCGCGAAAGACGGGTCTTGGCGTTCTCGAAAAGGGAAGGCGCCCGTCGCATATCATCTGGAACCAACCAATAACCGAGCCTCCCCCCGGTCCATTGTTCTTTGGGTGGGTTTAAGAACAACCAGAGCAACTAATCAAACTAAGAAATATATCTTATATATACTTATATATGTTCAATTGCTGAAGTTGGAAAAATGTATAGAAATCTTCAGAGAGGTTCCCCTAAAGTCTCGCTAAAAGGTTCCATGTATTCTATTCTGCGTGGGCGCCCTGCAGGTTTAACTTTCGGCTCAACAATTCGTCCGATATCTTAGTCCATTCCCTTTGATTTCAGCTATCCCTGTTGAAGGATGATAGAACGACAGATTCGATGAGTAGCAGAGAAGGCTCTATGAAGAGCACAATGCTCGCTCGCTTGCAGTCGGGCGATCAGTTGCACCGCTATGAACTCTTTGTCCGAAATGCAGAGAGTAGAAAGCCTTTACTATATCCGTCGTCCTTCTTCTTCGTCAGCAACAACGATTAGATCCTCTCAAATCTCCCTGTCTTGCTGCTTTTTGAGTATCTTGCCGCCTCCCCCGCCAAAGCATCATGCCTTCCAACCACGCGGCATTTTTGTCCGCCAAATCGGTCACACCCCTTGATGTCAAGCCTGCCACTTACACACCACCGGGCGAGAACGAGATTGTCGTCAGGAACGGCGCGGTCGCTGTCAACCCCCTCGACTGGTTCAAACAGGCCGCCGGCAATATAATGTTTTCCTGGATCAAATATCCCTTCGTCATGGGCAGCAATCTAGCTGGCGAGGTCGTCGAGGTGGGAAAGGGCGTCACGCGCTTCAAGGTTGGCGACCGTGTCGTAGGCCATGCGGTCGGCATGGACCCAAAGAGCAACAAGTCGGCCGAAGGCGCATTCCAGGAATACACTGTGATCAGGGCTAACATGGCCTCGCCTATCCCTAGCTCTATGCCCTATGAGAACGCCTGTGTCCTGCCCCTCGGCCTGTCGACCGCCGCCTGTGCGCTGTTCCAGAAAGAATTCCTTGCGTTGCCGTATCCGACCGTGTCGGCAAAGCCGAACGGGAAGACCGTTCTCGTCTGGGCCGGCTCCTCAAGCGTCGGGAGCAATGCCATCCAGCTTGCCGTCGCGGCCGGCCACGATGTCATCACGACGGCCTCGCCTAAGAATTTCAACTACGTCAGGAGTCTCGGTGCTGTTGAGGTCTTTGACTACCGCAGCACGACGGTTATCAAAGACATCATCGAGGCATTCCGGAACAGACAATCCGCTGGCGCAATTTCTATCGGCAATGGATCATTAAAGCCCTGCATCGAAATCCTTGCGGCGTCCAAGGGAAGGAAATTCGTCGCCCAGGCTAGCGTCGACATACCTGCCGAGATGCCATCAAGCACAATGGGATGGCTCTCAACCGGGCTTTCCATGGGATGGTCGAACATGTCCATGGCGGTCAAATCCAGGGTGAACCGTGTGGACACAAAGTTCATCTTCGGCAGCGACCTCATGGCGAACGAGGTCGGCCGCGCCATCTACGAAGACTACTTGCCGGCTGCCCTCGCCCAAGGCAAGTACATTGCTGCGCCCGAGCCGCTGGTTGTGGGCAAGGGCCTCGAGTACGTCCAGGAAGCCATGGACATGAACAAGAAGGGTGTGTCCGCCAAGAAGGTCGTGGTCTCTCTGTGAAATATCGCTTTGTCCTCTCTCCCCCCCCAGCGGCATCGTTTCCGTGGGGTTTGGTTATCTGGGGCATATGTAGATGTATTGTAAAGCAAGTTTCGTTCGCTCTTTTGCTCAGACCGGAGGACTTCAATAAGACTTTCATCGTTTCAAATCGGCCGCGAGTGTGTGTGTGTGTTTTTATACTCCAATCATTCGACTACACATTCTCTTAAACTGTTTTCTTGTAAAAAAAAAGAAATTTTTCAATCATAAATATGACGGATTTAATTAATTAAAATAGAAACAGGCGACACGGTGTTTGAAACCCCCCTTTTTAGCAGCCGTTAGTTACTTAGTACGAGTAAATATCTACAGTACATCTCATATAGCCCCAATTCCCCTCCTTCCTCCCCTTTCTCCAAAAACTAAAAATAAAAATAAAAATAAAAATAAAAAAAGGGCCAAGGATTCCTGAAATGTGCAAATTAATGGGCGCCCGCCCCCCTTTTCTAAACTTTTTAAAAAAAGGTGTGGGGGGGGCTTAATTTGCACATGCTAGAAACTCTCAGATCGAGAATCAAGTAATAACAAAATGTTTTATTAAACCATCAGCCACCATATCATCCCCCCCAGCTCGCAACATCGAAAAGCCACACGTATCTACAATATAAACAACTAACCAAAAAACCTTTTCGATATCTGAAAACATCCTTGATGGTTTTCCACCACACTTTGCTCTCCCGTCACTTTCCTTTTTACATACGAAAAACGTTCGCAGTTAGCTTAGATCTGGTGTGAGCTTTTCCATCTGCCATGAAAAAGGCGTGGTGAATCACTGCGCCCACTGCCCTCGCAGCCCCTCGTCTGGGGAATTATTGCTGGCTGGGATTCGGCGATACGTGATGGTAATCTTTCGAGTGGTGGTGGGGCTCGAGGCGTGACGGCGATTGATGGACGAGGGGGAGGGAAGGGAAGGGAAGGGAAGGGAAGGGAAGGGGTGGTGGGTTATAGTGTAGAGAGTGTGAGTCGATGAGATTACGAAGCCCCAGCTCGCCTGCTCGGTGGGGGGAGTTGCGTATGTAATGTTGGAAATAGGGGAGTTGGTAACCTCCGCTTCATAGGGCTGGTAGGGCTGGGGCCCGCTAGTAGAGTTTTCACCTTCCATCTCCTACTCCGTAGATAGCCTCCTAGCAGCTTCAACCCCATATACTAAATGCCCCATATGACCTCGTTTCCAAACATGTAAAAAGTAAAGTAGGCCCTAAAAGAATCTACTATTCTCCCTTCGTGCAAAGTGTACAAGACGTACTGCGTCCTGCGATGCAATGAGCATCTTTCAGTGGCTGACTGGTAGGTCAGAAGTGTATATCATGTGTGCATTGTACCGCAACTCAAATGTATGTTGGATAGTCTTAATGCTTCGTGTCGCAAACCAAGCAGACCTCTAGTCAACGTAGTCCCACTGTTCCTCACGAATGGTGGAAGTGTGAATATAAGTGGTTCGATTCCAATCCTCCGAATTCGAGAAATGATACGCCGCCGCCTCGTCGACAAGCGTGCAGGCTGGAACAGCTGCTGGAAATTCGCCACAGCGGCAGAACGGTTTCATCATCTCATTCTGCACAAGTGCAATAGCAACCTTGCCCCCACTTTGGAGACTCCCGTTTAGGGCATCCATGTTGAAGTTCTGTGAAATCCATGCATCTCCCTCTTCGAGACGCCTGTATGTCAGTAGCTCTGTCTGTACAGCGGCCCAAAGAGAGGGGAGAACTTTGCTCCCCCCGAAAAAATTCTTATGGTCTTCGTTGTCCGGACATCGAGCCGGAAGATTCGTGTCACAGCTTGCTTCTTCATCGATGCTCATTTCGTCTTCGCTGTATTCAATGAAAGTGTTGAAATCATCCTCATGTTCCCGTTCCTTTGAGGTGGACCGTCGCTGGGAGTGTCTGACTTTCCATTCTGCTTGTGAGTGCTTGAGCACGTTGCACACCACTTGCCAACCTGTCCTAAGCTCCCTAGACCACGTTGATTTTAAGCTAGCCGGTACCTTTTCTGCAAGCTCAGCGGGGTCCATTTCCTCATGGCTGCATTCGTTAACCTCTTCACTGCCCAGGAGGGTCTGCAACGAGATGTCTGCTTTAAGTAAGGGATTTGCTCCATAGCTCAAGAGACAGAGCAAACAGGCGAGTATGCCAAACAAGGTTTCGTCTTTGCACCCAGACTGAGAAAGATGAAGTCCAACTAAAACTAAGGTATGTAGCGGTAAGACCTGCAGCTTAAGTCCACATTTCGAGCAACGTCTCACGAACAATCCACTCGGCGCGTTGATTTTTGGTCCATAATCAGGCCAGAAGATGGTCCCTATGCAATGGCAAATGGTCTGAACCGATGTGTGGCAGAACATGTGCTTCCATTCAAATGGTATGCCCGACGTACCGTTCGCTAAGAGCGCGCGAATGCAGTCAGAGTCAGCGTCCCATCGCCCACAGATATCCACGTCTTCCCCTTCAAAACGTTTCTCCTTCTTGAAGATGACATCTACTACACTAGGTAAACAAGACGTGTGAGATTTGAGAATGGCAATCATGAGATGATCGAGAATTGTATGGCCAAGGTTGTTGATATACAGCTTGCGGAGACGGTGTGGCCACATTTCCTCAAGAGTGTCCAAAACGTTACAGCATGTCTTTGAGCCGTCTAGGTAAGTAACCGCGAGATGAAACGGGTACAGCCCGCCGAGGTTGTCTCGAAGTTGTTCGTACAGCTGTGACATTAGTTCCACATTTCGACTCATGATGCTGAAGCCAAGAGCCTCTTCAAGAAGCTCATGAGGTGAGCGTCGTGCAGCTTTGACAATCTGATCGACTGCTATCGGCAAATCACTGATTCCAACGTTGCTAAAACTGTTGCTTTCTAGGCCGTCACTGAGCTTTTCCGTGAATTTCTTGGAGTCATGAGAGGCAGGCCACGTTGGCCAGCTTTCCTCGTCTTCGAGGTTGAGATAGCCTGGTGGGGAACGTGGTGGGGAAGGAAGGCTCTCATATTCGATGTAACCTACGTGAGTGCTCCATTGACATAGGGACGATGGCCTCTTCTTAGCACTTGACGTGGTGGCATCAATCATTTTATCCTCTCTCGGAGTGGTTTGGGACGCTGGAATATCCACACTCAATCCCGGGGTGCTCGGTGAAGAGATTGAGATTGTCGTCCGCTGCCGGTATTCATCCAAGCCAAGAATGACAGCAGTCCAGTCTTGCGGGCCGCGGCCCCAATGCTTTGCTGTTTTAAAGGAGAAGAGCCAAAATTGATACATCCATGTCGACATCGTGCTACATACGCTGTCAGGAGCGCCGACATTACTATTGATTGGGATACTCACACCCTTTGTTTGTTTTCCATTGATTTGAGCAAGTCATTATGTCGCCCTTCAACGAAGAGACGAGCTCTGTCAATGGGCGTCATTGCTCTAACGGCCACAGTCATAGGAGATGGCGCTGCATGTGGGGATGATGGAGTAGTGACCTCAATGTCACTGAGCGGTGAGGCGTAATCCGCTGCTCCGGATGCTGAAGATCTCATAGCCCCGTAGGGCATATTCCAGTTCATGAATCTGGCCAATCATGAGTGAGTAAGAAACTGCTGCTGAGCTCGAGAGGCCTTACATCCTGTTTCCAAACAGAGAGATATGCCCAGACAACGAGTTTGCATCTTTGGCTGCCCCTCCTGCCCCCGGTTGTAATGTGATCTCCCTCCTTGCTTCGGTCTTGAGATATCTCCTCAGATTTTTGGTATCAACAATCTGCCCTTTGCGTGTGACGACCGACGATTTGCCCAACTGTGCTCTTGTGCCGATGATTTGGCACAACGCCGCTTTTTTCGGAGTTGAAGTGTTCTTGCTCAACTTCCACTTCTTGATGTGATACTTATACTGAGACTCACTAGTCAGAGAAGAGATTGTTCAGCATTAGCCCTCTTCGGACAACGCGCGGTCAGTAGATAGGATGTATGCAGGTCAGACTTACGCAGCGTCAAACCCATACTGGTCTTTGATGCTTTTAATGACATCGGAAAGCTTCCGGTTCTCGTGAATGTATAGACGCTCAATAGTATGTTTGAGAGGCTCCCATTTCTGGTCGAACGGGACATCGAGACGCGAAGGGGAAAGAGCTTGTGGAAAGGATGCCTCCATAGTCAGTAGCGACTAGTTAAATCGAGGTCGATACGATTGAGCTTGTGGAATTTGGGGACCCTTATTGAGGAAGGGAAAGAAAATAGGAATATCCGACTATTTGCAGACTTGAGATCGAGAGAAAGGGCCGAGTATACATACCTAGAAGGCTGGGAAGCAGAACACCGTTTTCTACCGGTGCGGCTGCCTTATTAGGCAACCACCACATATGCGGTACGCGGGCGCAATACTCCGACACTCTGCGAGAAGGCAAGACTGAACAGGGAGACGATCGTGTATACTTAGGGACACCCGACGTAGTGGATACGAGCTAACGCCGAACAAAAGAATACTGTCCAATCACAGGCATAAGTAGGTAGCAAAGAAGGCAACTACAGCCAATGTCCATAATTAGGCTAACCCTCATCCAGGTAAGATGCTTGCTGCTCTGCCTGCACGCTGCACGCTGCACCACTGCATGCTCGGTGACCCGTCGGCTAACTTAATACATGAACGCAAGAGCAAACAAAAGCAGACTGGCCAATTATCGGACTCTGGGGGAGCCTCGATGATTTCTGGATCGGTGTCAGGCAATTGACCGGAGGAAAGTATCAGGACAATGGAATTGAATGCTGCTATACCCCCTGACCTTCGAGGTGGACACAAGGAGACCGCCCAATGGTACGAGAAGGAGAAAATGTAGCTTACGCACGCCAACCCAACAGTGCGTTACTGCCATTGGTGTCTGATGATTGTCAAGGTGAACAAAAGGATACCAGCCAATGGCAAGGAGATAATGCCGGCGGCAGAGACACGGAAACCCCCTTCTGTAACTGAAGACGTGACCGCAACATCCTTTGCCTTGCAAGTCTCGCTGACACTGGGACCACCTGGTCATCACTGTTGCGCTAGCTTGAACAACTGCAAGCATTGATTGACCATGTGCCCATAAATGGCCATGCCTTGATCCAAACAGCGGGAATGGCCCAATCTAAGAGGACGCATCCTTCATACCAGTACCTGTGGAGCATATTTGCCTTTCCTGTGCAGCCGACTTTGCAACCCCTCGTCTGTGCAGTGTAGAATACTATATAATGTCAGTCAAATTGCCAGAATGTAGAAGATATTCCAAACCTTGAGCCAGTCCCCAGGTAAGAGGATTACCAACAACTCTGAAGAAATCAAGCCCTACCCCTACCCATTCTCCTTGACAATTGAGCGGCGAAGTCCAATCATCTTCTCGGCAAATCAACGTCAATGGCTTCACAGAGAAGCGCTCCGAAGCCGAAAAGGTGACGAACCCTCTGAGTTCGAACACGTCCATTCCCTTATTGAAGCTTCAATGACGAAAGGAGACTGACAGCTTCTTGCAGGAACGAGGCCACACGGGACACTCAGGATCAAAGACGGATGAACCCTACAATTCATTCATCCACCTCTGGCCTGCCATTCGAAAGAGAGACTCCATATCAGCAGAGAGGTTATGGAAACCCCACCTTCTTCGCCGGCACTACTGCGTACACGCAATATGGTGCCGAAGAAACCGTCGGCCTAGAGCATCAGCGACCATCGGCAGACATTCTCTCTACATACCGATCCAACAGAGAAGAGCATAAGCTTCTAGGTGTGGGTTCGCAATTCCAAACAGGCAATGCACGATACGAGTCTCGCCCAGCACGTGTGGACGAAGCATATACGTGCCCGTATCACGGCCCCATGTTCCAAGAGCGTCTCATGAATTCTCGCTCCAGCCACGGATTGGGTCCGATGGATCGATATCTTGCAGAGGGCCCCTCGGAACGGTACGCCATTATCGCTCGACCAGATGCATCTGGAACTTTGTCTAGGTATAATGGTTGCCGCTGCATTGAAATGATGCAAAGCAGTATCAATACCAATGACTATGCCCAGAAGTGACAGACACAAGGGGTTTTGGTCGGAACGGGTGTCCTGTTACTGAAGGATTTCGATATCTTGAGGTCTCTAGCGCCACTCTAGGATGGCCGGGAAACGGGCGACGTTGTTAGTGAATGTTGTCTCAACTGATTACAATTAGACCACACTCGTTTGATCTTAACCGCCCTTACCTGCTTAAGCGGCGAAAGCGTCTTATTTACGAATCATGTCAAGAATAGTCCTCGAGCACCATCCTTAGAATCTGCAATAAGCATTCATTGAAATCATAGTGGCTGTTCACTAGACTTTTACTTGAAGTATCCCGGCTGAGGGTTAGCAAATATTATCTGAGAGTCATATGCCTCTGCACCTTTAGAAATCGTGCCTTAACCTTGGCGCCATCCAACCGAATACACCCTTGAAGGATGCCACGTAGTTTTAATGTATGAAAGGATGGTCAAGCTTCTAGACTTGGCCAATGCAACGGATCTATCAATGATATTGCGAGCTGCTTGGCGAATGCGCGTCTCATGATAGGCAGAGCTCCAGTGGCAGGTAATGGCGAGCACTAACATAAGTTTAGAATACCTCCGTCCCTGGTAGAAGTGATGACGCTCCAGAGCAGTTGGAATGGACTGATTACAGATGAAAGTTCGTCAGTAGCAGAGATTCCGAGAGCCATTTTGCCGTTTCTCGGGACCTGTTGATTTGTCGGTAGAAGTTGAAAGGAGCAAACCGGGAAAGATGTTGGCAATGTTCTTCAGAAGCTCGATCGCGTTTGTAAAAATGTTAAGAATCTGATCAGGTACAGACCCATCATTCTGGAATGCGGCTGTCCAGTAGGTGTTCCTATGCGGTAATCTGTCAAAGCCTGAAGCAGGCTGGTTGCCCCGTCGATGGTGTACTTTTAGGGGCACCCCACATTACCCCCGCAAGTATCCATGTCAGATTGCGTTGACAATGCTACAATTGTTCTCACTACTTGTATTGATATATGGGGGTCAGATGGAGTACGTGTAGTGGTTAAAGGAGATGGAAAACTCCGAATCCCCTAGCCCCAACCCTACAGGGCGCCCGAGCGGAGATTTCTAACCGCAGGGGTAGCAGTACTGTTCCCTGTTCTTAAATAATCGTGGGAACAACCTGAAATGTAAGGGAAAAAGCAGCACTCAATGCTTTTGGATAGGAAAATTGCAAGTTTGTGTAAAAGGCTAGACGAGGAAAGTATTAACTAACAAAAAACCAAACCCAAGACCCGACATCTCGACGAAAGCTTCGATACCAACAACAACCACCACCACCCCATCTCCCAACCCCACAAACATCCTCAACACACCTTTCCCACCACACTCCTACATACCCCCTTCAAAAACCTCCACACCAGCAACCCTCAACCCACCAACCTCATCGCCCATCGCTCACCCCTCACTCAACAACTCGAACCCAAAATATCCCCCCTTCTATCAATGCCAACCCAGTCAAAACACCAACAAACTACCTTACCTTCTCCACCATCCATGTAACCATCAAAAACACACTCAAGATCCCACAGCCAGACCCTGAAAACCGAGAAAAATCGAAAAATCGCTTTTTTCGAACTTCTCGTTTAGTGGGTCTTTGTAGTAAATTCTACTACTGTAGATAATAGCACTGAAGCTCACATATCGAACTTCAAAAACCCTAGCTTAAAGTCGCTTTCAAACCCCACATTCCAAGGTCCGGAACAAACCACCTACAGTAGAACCCAAACACGTAACCGCGG